>SESD01000713.1_pt1 | contig 20086 bp, 17 predicted proteins | sample 3171411 | NCBI WGS metagenome assembly SESD01 (sample SAMN06051880, study PRJNA518727) | freshwater metagenome | biome: subpolar coniferous forest; feature: holomictic lake; material: water; isolation source: holomictic Lake 442, 16.5 m depth | place: Canada: near Kenora, Ontario | collected...
CGCCATGGCGTCCGAATCGACCGGCTGCACGCCTATCACCTTGACTCCCGGCTGCAGGCGTTTGACATAGGAAGCGATGCCCGAGATCAGGCCGCCGCCGCCGATGGCGACAAAGACCGCGTGAATGGGGCGCTTGGTCTGGCGCAGGATTTCCATGCCGACGGTGCCCTGGCCGGCGATGACGTCCGGATCGTCGTAGGGGTGGACAAAGGTCAGCTTGCCGCGCTTTTCCAGTTTGCGCGCGTGTTCGTAGGCTTCCGAATACGAGTCGCCGACCAGCACCACTTCGGCGCCGCGCGCCGCCACCGCATCGACCTTGATGCGCGGCGTGGTGACCGGCATCACGATGACGGCGCGGCAGCCGAGCTTTTGCGCCGCCAGCGCCACACCCTGGGCATGATTGCCGGCCGAGGCGGCGATCACGCCGCGCTTTAGCACCGCGGTGGGCAGCAAGGCCATCTTGTTGTAGGCACCGCGCAACTTGAACGAGAACACCGGCTGCATGTCTTCGCGCTTTAGCATGATGTTGTTGCCCAGGCGCGCCGACAGGTTGGGCGCGAGGTCAAGCGGCGTCTCGATGGCCACGTCATAAACGCGGGCGGTAAGGATTTTTTCGAGATAGTCGATGGTCATGATGTCGTCTTTACAGCGGTATGCCCGGTGCGCACACCACCCGAGCCAAGCCTGCTACTCTACACGAGCAACTCGATTCCCTCTATTCTCCCCCCCGCGCTTGCATGGGTTTCCCCCGGACGCGTGGCGCGCCGGCGAACGCCATCAGCTTGCTGTTAGACTTATGGCCCGTTTAAATACGAGGGAATGCCTCCCCTCGTGATCCCGTAAGCAGCCGGCACCGGAACAAGTTTTAGCGTCCGGTTGTTATATTTTCCGAAGAAAATTGGAGTGGCGATGACTGAAGCGGTTGTTCGCAATATCCGGATTAATTACGAAGTGATCGGGCATTCCGGACCCTGGATTGCCCTGACCCCCGGCAGCCGGCGCGCTTACGGTGAGCTCGCCAACCTGGCCAAGGATATCGCCGCTTCGGGATATCGCGTATTGCTGCATGACCGCCGTAATTGCGGCGCATCCGAAGTCGCGTTTGACGGGTCGGCTTCGGAACACGAGGTCTGGGCCGATGACCTTTATGACCTGGGACGGCAACTCGGTGCGGATCGCCTGGTCGTTGGCGGCTCTTCCGCAGGGGCGCGCCTCGCCATTTTGTTTGCGATAAGGCATCCGGACGCACTGAACGGACTGTTGCTGTGGCGTCTGACCGGCGGGCAGGAAGCGGTCGACAAACTGGCGGAAAACTACTACGGGCAGTTCATCAAGCTGGCAAACCAAGGAGGCATGGCCGCCATCTGTGAAAGCGAGCACTTCAAGGAGTGCATCGCATCAAGGCCCGCCAACCGCGAACGCTTGATGACGCAGGATCTGGGGCAATTCATCAAGGTCATGAGCTTTTGGCGCGACCGTTTCCTGGAGTCGGCGCGCCTGCCCATTGTTGGCGCGACCGAGGCCGATTTGCGGTCCATCGTCGCGCCCGCCTGCCTGATTGCCGGCAACGACGTCATCCACACGCCGGTTACCGCACGCAAGGCAGCCGGCCTGATCCCCCACTGCGAACTGCACGATGATGTTGTGCGAAAACGCGCGGACGACCAATTGCTTGAAGAATGGGATCGCAAGGAATGGCGTGATGCGGAACCACGCATCGCGCAAATTTTCACGGCATTTCTGCAAAGCAAACAAATCCGTTAATCAGATTTCACCGACAAAAGGAATCGCAAATGAGTTTGAAAATTCGCCGCGTTGTAACCGGACATGATGACCGTGGTCATGCCAAGGTCGAAATCGACGAGCTGGCAACAAACGTGATCTCCAACCGCACTGGAGCTTCTTCGACCGTTATCTGGGCGACCAAGGGATTCCCGGTAAGCAATGACGGATTTTCGGACCCGACCAAGTCGTCATTCAAGACCACCGAGGAAAACGGCAGCGTATTTCGCGTCGTTCGCTACGAACCGGGCGTGACCCCGCGAAACCACCGTACCGATTCAATCGACTATGCCGTGGTGATATCCGGCGAAATTGAAATGGAGCTCGATGACGGCGTGATCATCAAGCTGCGCGCGGGCGATCTCTTGGTCCAGCGCGGGACCATCCACAACTGGGTAAACCGCGGCAAGGACGTCTGCGTCATCGCCTTTGTGCTGGTCAGCGCCGACCCGGTGCGCGCTGCCGGCAAGCCTTTGGATGCCATCGGTTAATACCCGCGTCGTCAGATCGGCTCGATTTTTGCGGCATTGACCGCTTCTTTCATGCGCTTTACTTCGCTGCGGAAAAAATCAGCCGTATCACGGGCGTTGCGGTTGTCGGGAAAATAGCCATCGCGCTGCATGATGGCTGAAACCGCCGGCACCTGGAGGGACTCGCGAATCGCGGCGTTGAGCTTTTCGACAATGGCGCCGGGCGTCTTGCCGGGCGCAAAAAACATACCCCAGGAGCCCATCGGCTCATAGCCCGGCAAAAGATCTTTCAATAAGGGCACATCAGGCAGCGGTGCAAAAGGCTTGCTGCCTGTGAATGCCAGCGGCCGCACGCGCCCTTCCTTGATCAGGCCCATCACCGATGGCGGCGTCACAAACATCACTTGTACGCTGCCGCCAAGCAACGCAGTCATGACTTCCGATGCACCCTTGTAAGGGATGTGATCCATCGAGATGCCGGCCTTCTGGTTGAACATCTCGGTTGCCAGGTGCAGGATATTGCCGATTCCCGGGGAGCCGTACATCACCGGCTCCTTTTTTGCGTAGACGATGAATTCGGGCACGTTTTTGATCGGGGATTTGGCGTCAACCAGCATGAGCAAGCCGTCGAGGATGCCCACAGTAGCCACCGGCTTGAGATCGGCAAGCATGTCAAAGCCGAGTGACTTGTAAATATAAGGCGATGGCGTGATCGATGAGCTGGAGAAAAGCAGGGTGTGGCCGTCCGGGTTGGATTGCGTGACCGCGCGCGCGGCAATCATGCCGTTGGCGCCCAGCCTGTTCTCGACATAGAACGATTGCCCGAGCGCGACAGACAATTGCTGGGCAACCGTGCGTGCCTGGATGTCGGGTCCGCTGCCGGCGGCAAAGCCGACAATGACCCGTACCGCGTGGGTGGGATATTGCTGCGCAAACGCCGCCGAAGCGGCAAGCAAAGCAACTGCCGCAAATACTGACCTGAACCGAAACATTACCGCCCTCCTTACAGTGGAATAAATTGCCCGCGCTGCACACACCGAATATCGGCCGGGGCAGTTTGGGTACTTTCTTCAAGGCGAGGATAACCCAGGGCGCCTGTACGGGTACAAAGCTGCGGCAGTTTGTCCTTTGCCGTGATCTTGTCGTGAGGCTGCGGCGCATGCCTTTCACCGCCCGGCCGGCCACCCTACACGGCCAAGCGTTTTCCCTCTATTCTTCCCCCCATGCTCGAATGGTTCACCCCCGAGGCCAGCCTTTGGTCATTGTTCGCTGCGTCGTTCATCGCGTCGACGCTGGTCCCCCTTTCCTCCGAAGCGGTGTTGTTTGCCGTGCTCAAGGTCCATCCGGAATTGTTGCTGCCGGCCATTGCCGTGGCCACGCTGGGCAACACCCTGGGCGGCATGAGCTCCTACCTGATCGGGCGCTTTATCGCGCAAAAAAAGCCGCTGACCCAGCTCGAACGCATGCGCCGCTGGGGCGCCCCGACGATGCTGCTGGCCTGGCTGCCGGTGGTCGGCGATGCGCTGTGTGTTGCCGCCGGATGGCTTAAACTGAACTGGCTTGCGGTGGCGGCATTCCAGGCGGCGGGGCGTCTTGCCCGCTACTGGGTGGTGGCACAGGGGGCAAGCCTGTAAGGGGACGGCAATGGCGAAAACCAAACAATCGCTCAAAAAAGCCCAGTGGGAGCGCGGTTACAGTTCGCACGGCTACTGGCTGGGCAAGGAAAAACTCGGCGAAGTGCGCCTCGCGCCCAAAGACAAGGACGAGACGGAAAACCACTACCTCTGGCAGGCCGGCAATCGCACCGGCGAGGCCACGACGCTGCTCGACGCCAAGCGCAAGGTCGAAACGCTGAGCGAGCAAGGCGTGCGCCAGCTGGGCTTGTTCGAGGACTGATTGCGTCCCTGATTGCGTCCCTGATTGCGTCCCTGATTGCGTTCCTGATTGCGTTCCTAAATGCGCCCCGCCGCCACTAGGCGGCCGTGAGTTTGGCGTATTCGAGCGCCAGCCACTTCATGCCATGGCGGCCAAAATTGATTTGCACCCGCGCTTCGGCGCCGCGGCCCTCGGCGTTGACGATGACGCCCTGGCCGAATTTGGCGTGGACCACATTCTGGCCGATGCGCCAGGGTGAATCGTTCGATGCAACGGCGGCCTGTCGCGAAGGTGTGGCCGGCCAGGCGGTGGCCTGCGCGCTGTCACGCGCGCTCATGCCGGCGCCGATGCGCGGTGACAGCCACTTCAGCAGCTCGGGTGGAATTTCCTCAAGAAAGCGACTGGCAACGTTGTAGCGCGTCTGGCCGTGCAGCATGCGCGTTTGCGCAAAGGTGAGGTAGAGGCGGTGGCGCGCGCGAGTGATGGCGACGTACATCAGGCGTCGCTCCTCCTCCAGGCCGTCGTCGGCCGCGGTGCTCTGCTCGTGCGGGAACAGGCCCTCCTCCAGGCCGCTGATGAAGACCGCGTTGAATTCCAGCCCCTTGGCTGAATGCACGGTCATCAGTTGCAGCGCGTCGCTGCCTTCGCCGGCCTGGTGTTCGCCGGCCTCGAGCGCGGCATGGGCGAGAAAATTCGCCAGCGGATCGATGCGCTCACGCGTTTCGGCAGAAGACGCGGCATTGCCGCCATCCAAATCAAGTCCCGCCTGCGCTTCCTCCCGTATTGCCTCGGCAGGGGGCTGGGCGATCGTATCAACCATGATCGAGGAGAGGCCCTCCTCCTGCAAGAATCCGGCGGCGGCGTTGACCAGTTCGTTGAGGTTCTCGACGCGATCCGCGCCGTCTTTCTCTTTTTGGTAGTGGGCGCGCAGGCCGCTGCGCTCGAGCATGTGTTCGACAATTTCCGGCAGCGGCAGGCCTTGCGTCTCGCTGCGCAGGGTGTCGATCAGGCGGGTGAAGGCCGCCAGTACCGCCCCGGCCTTGCCGTCGAGCGCGGCCACCGTGGCGTAAAGCGCGGTGCCGCGCGACTTGGCGGTGTCCTGCAGCAGTTCAAGCGAACGTGCCCCAATACCACGGGTCGGAAAGTTCACCACGCGCAGGAAGGCGCCGTCATCCTCTGGCGTGGCGAGCAGGCGCAAATACGCCAGGGCATGCTTGATTTCCAGACGCTCGAAAAAACGCAACCCGCCGTAGACGCGGTAGGGAATGCCGGCCGAGAACAAGGCGTGCTCGATGATGCGCGACTGCGCGTTGGAGCGATAGAGCACCGCCATGTCGCGCCGCGCCATGCCTTCTCGCGCCAGCGTCTGCACTTCCTCGGCGATCCAGTGCGCCTCATAACCGTCGGACTGCGCTTCGTACACGCGCAAGGGTTCACCGTGGCCGGCCGCGGTCCACAGGTTCTTGCCCAGACGTTTGCTGTTGTTTGAAATCAGCGCATTGGCCGCGTCGAGGATATGGCCGTGCGAGCGGTAGTTCTGCTCCAGGCGGATGATGTTAGCGACGTTGAAATCGCGCTCAAAGTCCACCATGTTGCCGACATTCGCGCCGCGAAAGGCGTATATCGACTGGTCGTCATCGCCAACGGCGAAAATCGCGTTGCCCCCATCGGCACGGTTGACGCCGTGCCCGGCAAGCAGCTTCAGCCAGCGGTATTGCAGCCGGTTGGTGTCCTGGAATTCGTCGACCAAGATATGGCGGAATCGGCCCTGGTAATGCTCGCGCAGGATTTCATTGCGCGACAACAACTCAAAGCAACGCAACAGCAATTCGGAAAAATCGACCGAGCCCTCGCGCTGGCATTGCGCATCATAGGCGGCGTACAACTCCACCGCGCGGCGCGAAAACTCGTCGGACACCTCAACCTTGCCGGCGCGGTCGCCGGCCTCCTTGGCGCCATTGATGAACCACTGCACCTGGCGCGGCGGGAAGCGGTCCTCGTCGACATTGAGCGCCTTTAGCACCCGTTTCACCGCCGAGAACTGGTCCTGGGTGTCGAGGATCTGGAAGGTCTGCGGCAGGCCGGCATCGCGGTAATGCGTGCGCAGCATACGGTTGCACAGGCCGTGAAAGGTGCCCACCCACATGCCGCGCGTGTTGATCGGCATCATCGCCGACAGGCGCAACAACATTTCCTTGGCCGCCTTGTTGGTAAAGGTCACCGCGAGCAGCCCGTTGGGGCTGATGTTGCCGGTCTGGATCAGCCAGGCAATGCGCGTGGTGAGCACCCGCGTCTTGCCCGACCCGGCGCCGGCAAGAATGAGCGCGGACTGGTTGGGAAGGGTGACCGCGGCGAGTTGTTCGGGGTTGAGATTGTCTAGGAGGGAAGGCATTGCAATTGCAGACAGTGGGCTGCGCGCATTCTACCGCAGGACCCTCGGCTGACCGGCCCCTTCACGACGCAAACTGGGACGCGTACGGAAAGCTCGGTCGCACTGGCAAAAGGAAATTTTCCGTCGACGGGCGGGCAGGGTCTGGATAGGAAAATCGGCTGGAAAGCCTTATCTGGCACGGCTTTCCAGCCGGTGTGCTTTATGCCAGGACGCGCGACGATTAAAAAAAACGCGGCCCCACGCCCGCGTTTTTTACCACCCGGCCGGCAGCGAAAGCTACATCGATACCCTGGGATCGGCTACGCCCAGCTTGCCCTTGAGGCTGGCGGCCAGCGCCTGTGCCTCGTCCTTTGATGGAAGCTTGGCGATGCGAATGTTGTAGCTGCGCTTGTCGCCCTCGCGCAAAGGCTGGATTGTTGCCGCATATCCGGCGTTGCGCACATCGTCATAGACCTTGAGCGCCGCAGCCTGGGTGTCGACGCTTGCCAGAACGACTTTCCATTTGCCGCCGCGGCGCGGCGCGCCGGCACCACCAGCCACTTCGGTCTCGGTCGCCCACTGGGCGAGCTGCTTGGAGTCGACCAGGCCGACCGGCAGGGATTTGCCGTTCTCGCGTATGAAGAACTGCAAGGCCTGGTCCATGACAATGGGCTGCTCGTCCGGCGGCGTGACATCGATCCGGCCCTCGATCAGGCAAACGATCTGTTTGTCCGTGGCAGACTTGCCCCACAAGTCGGTGCCGCGCACGCCGGCGGTCACGTTTGCGACCCTGATATTCACCAGCCGTTTTCCGCGCAGCTTTTTGAAAATATCGGTGGTAAAGCGAAACGCGCCTTCCCCGACATTCAGTGTGGCGGCGAATACGCCGTCTTTTTGCTGCACCATGTCGCTGAGCTTGAGTTTGGCGTTCTCACCCAGTTTCACCGAACTGCCGTCGGCGGTCTTGAGCAGCAGGCGCGAATTGGCGCCAGTGCGTATGTCGTCGCCGTTTTGCAGCTCCATGCCGGGCGCAAGCGGCAGTCGCGCGCTACCGCGCTCCACCCAGGCCGGCATTTGCACCGCCTCGACCGTGGCGTCGGGCGCGGCGTAGCTCAATTGCACCATCCCCAGCGCAAGGCTTAGACCGACAAACACCTGCGTAAAGGGTAAAAATCGGGATTTGCCTGTCATTTTGACGCCCCTCTCCTGGTTGCCGGATTGAGATTCAGACGCCGCCATATTGCGGCACAAGCGGGAACCCGGATTCGGGCAAGAACCACCCGCAGGCTATAATTGCCAGCTTCACTTTACGCTGCCAAAACAACAATGCAAGCCCAGTATAGCCCGACCGAAATAGAGCGCGAAGCGCAGCAACACTGGCGCGCCACCGACGCCTACCGCGCCGTGGAGCACGCCCGCGACAAATCGGGCAAGGAAAAACCCAAGTATTACGCCTGCTCGATGCTGCCCTACCCCTCGGGCAAGTTGCACATGGGTCATGTGCGCAATTACACCATCAACGACGTGATGTACCGTTATCTGCGCATGAACGGCTACAACGTGCTGCAGCCCATGGGCTGGGATGCCTTCGGCCTGCCGGCCGAAAACGCCGCCATGGCCAACAAGGTGGCGCCGGCGAAGTGGACTTACGACAACATCGCCCACATGAAAAAGCAGATGCAGGCGATGGGGCTGGCCATCGACTGGTCGCGTGAAATTGCCGCCTGTGACCCGAACTACTACAAGTGGAACCAGTGGCTGTTCCTGAAAATGCTGGAAAAAGGCATCGCCTACCGTAAAACCCAGGTGGTGAACTGGGATCCGGTCGACCAGACGGTGCTGGCCAACGAGCAGGTGATAGACGGTCGCGGCTGGCGTACCGGTGCGCCGGTGGAAAAGCGCGAAATTCCCGGCTATTACCTGGCCATCACCAAGTACGCCGACGAATTGCTCGACTCGGTCGCCAACAAGCTGCCCGGCTGGCCCGAGCGCGTGCGCCTGATGCAGGAAAACTGGATAGGCAAGAGCGAAGGCGTGCGTTTCGCCTTCCCGCATGACATCAAGGGCGGGGACGGAAAACCCATACAGGACGGTCGCATGTATGTGTTCACCACGCGCCCCGACACCATCATGGGCGTGACCTTTTGCGCCGTCGCACCAGAGCATCCGATCGCCGAGCATGCCGCCGCGAGCAATGCGCAACTCGCCGCGTTTATCGAAGAGTGCAAAAAGGGCGGCACCACCGAGGCCGAACTCGCGCTGCGGGAAAAAGCCGGCATGCCGACTGGCTTGTTTGTCACGCATCCGCTCACCGGTGAAAAAGTCGAGGTCTGGATAGGCAACTACGTCTTGATGAGTTACGGCGACGGCGCGGTCATGGGCGTACCGGCGCACGACGAACGCGATTTCGCCTTTGCAAAAAAATACCGGCTGCCCATCCAGCAGGTCGTCGCGCTGGAAGGCAAGACTTTCACCACCGCCGCCTGGGAGGAGTGGTACGCGAACAAGCAGGTCGGCCGGTGCGTCAACAGCGGCAAATACGACGGGCTGGACTTCAAGGCCGCGGTCAATGCCATCGCCGCCGACCTTGGCGCGAAGAATCTGGGTGAAAAACGCACGACTTTCCGCCTGCGCGACTGGGGTGTTTCGCGCCAGCGCTACTGGGGTACGCCGATCCCCATCATCCATTGCCCGGACTGCGGCGCAGTGCCGGTACCGGAAAAAGACCTGCCGGTGGTGTTGCCCGAAGACCTGATTCCCGATGGCTCCGGCAATCCCCTGGCCAAAGACGAGCGTTTTCTCAAATGCGCCTGCCCGAAGTGCGGCAAGCCGGCACGGCGCGAAACCGACACCATGGACACCTTTGTCGATTCGGCCTGGTATTTCATGCGCTACTGCTCGCCCGACAGCGCCAGCGCAATGACCGACGCGCGCACCGATTACTGGATGCCGATGGACCAGTACATCGGCGGCATCGAGCACGCGGTGCTGCACCTGTTGTACGCGCGCTTCTGGACCAAGGTCATGCGCGACATGGGGCTGGTCAAGTTCGACGAGCCCTTTACCAAGCTGCTTACGCAAGGCATGGTGCTCAACCACATATTCTCGCGCCGTGGCGCCATGGGCGGCATCACCTATTACGCGCCCGAGGAAGTGACGCTGGCGCACGACGAGGACGGCAAGGTCAGCGGCGCCATCCTGACCAGCGACGGTCAGCCGGTCGATTACGGCGGCGTCGGCACCATGTCCAAGTCCAAGCGCAATGGCATCGACCCGCAGGCGCTGATCGACGAGATGGGTGCCGACACGGCACGCCTGTTTGTCATGTTCACCAGCCCGCCGGAGCAAACACTGGAGTGGTCGGATTCGGGAGTGGATGGCGCGTATCGCTTCCTCAAGCGGGTCTGGGTGTTTGCGCAAAAGCAGCAGGCGCTGGTCGCCTCCGCGGGCGGCCAAGGCGGCCCACTTACGGAAGCGCACAAGGCGCTGCGCCGCGAAGTCCATCTCGGACTGCGCCAGGCCGACTATGACCTGAAGCGCATCCAGTACAACACCGTGGTTTCGGCCGGCATGAAAATGCTCAACACCCTGGAGGCGGCGCGGCTGCCGGAGGGGCCGGCGACGGCGGGGGTGATGCGCGAAAGCCTGTCCATCCTGATCCGCGTGCTCTACCCGGTGGTGCCGCACATCGCCCACGCGTTGTGGACGGAGCTGGGCTTCGCCGCAACCGAGGGGGACATCCTCGATGCGCCCTGGCCGCAGGTGGATGAAACGGCGCTGGTTCAGGACGAGATCGAGCTGGTTTTGCAGATCAACGGCAAACTGCGCGGCCACCTGCGTGCACCGCACAACGCCGACAAGGCGGCACTGGAACGGCTCGCCCTGGTGCATGAAATCGTGTTGAAACACACCAACGGGCAGGCACCGAAAAAGGTGGTGGTGGTGCCCGGGCGGCTGATCAACGTGGTAGTGTAATAACGCTCTACTGATATTGCCTTTGCAACAGGCGGTAAAGGACACGGAAATGATGCAACAGGTCGGCAGGACGGATGTGGGCGGGCGAACCGATACGCGGCGGGGTTCCCGTACTGCGCCGCTTATCGCGGCGCTGCTCTGCGGCGCGCTTTGCGCCTGTGGCTTCCAGCTGCGCGGCCATGGCACGCTGAGTGGCCCGCTGCCCTTTGAAACGCTTTACGTCGCATCCTCCGGCCCCGTGGCCACAGATCTAAAGCGCAATATCATCGCCGGCAAAAATACGCGCCTGGTTGATGATGCGAAACAAGCGCAGGCAGTGCTGACGGTGCTGGCCGAGGCGCAGGAAAAGTCCATCCTCAGCCTGAATTCGGCCGGGCGGGTACGCGAATACCGACTCGGCTATCGCTATAGTTTTCGCGTCGCCGACCTCAAGGGGTTGGATTTCCTGCCGCCGACGGAAATTTTCCTTACCCGGGATATCACCTACAACGATTCTCAGGTGCTGGCCAAGGAGTCGGAGGAGGCCTTGCTCTACCGCGACATGCAGACGGACATGGTGCAGCAGGTGCTGCGCCGCCTGTCGGTGGCCAAAAAACCCGTACCACCTGCGGAATAATGCAGCTCAAGTCCGAGCAGCTCGCCCAGCATCTCACCCGAGCGCTCACGCCGCTTTATGTTGTGCAGGGCGACGAGCCGCTACTGACCCTGGAAGCGGCCGACGCCATTCGCGCCAAGGCGCGAAGCGAAGGGTTTAGCGAGCGTGACGTCCTCACGGTGGAACGGTACTTCGACTGGAGCCAGCTTGGTGCAGCCGGATCAAGCATGTCGCTGTTTGCCGAAAAGCGCTTGATCGAGCTGCGCATTCCCGGCGGCAAACCCGGCATCGATGGGGCCAAGGCCATCGAGGCGTATTGCGCCAGGCCCATACCCGATACGCTTACCCTGGTCATGCTGCCGGCGCTGGATCGCAAATCACAGGACACGGCCTGGTATCGCGCACTCAGTGCGGCGGCCGTCGTGGTTAGCGTCGCCGCGGTGGATCGGACACGCCTGCCCGACTGGATCGCGCTGCGCCTGGCCGCGCAAAAGCAAAAAGCGGCGCGCGCCAGCCTCGAGTTCATCGCCGATTGCGTCGAAGGGAACCTGCTCGCGGCGCACCAGGAGATCCAGAAACTAGGCTTGCTGCATCCGCCGGGCGAAATTGCCGATGAGGCGATACGCGCCGCGGTACTGAACGTGGCGCGCTACGACGTCGCCGACCTTTCCTCAGCGCTGCTCGCCGGCGACATTGCACGCCTGGCGCGCATGCTCGAAGGGCTGGAGGGCGAAGGCGAAGCCCTGCCGCGCGTGCTGTGGATCGTAGCCGAGGATATTCGCGCCCTTGCCCGGGTGCAGACCGCCATGTCCGAAGGGCAGGCGATCCCCGATGCACTCAGGACGGCCAAGATCTGGTACGAACCGAGAAAAACCCTGGTGCCAAAAGCGGCCAGGGCCGTGCCGGCCGCAACCGTGCGCAATGCGCTGCGTCATGCCGCGCGCATAGACCGCATGGCAAAAGGCGTCGCCGAGGGCGATCCGTGGACCGAATTGCTGCAGCTTGGCATGCGTTTCGCCCGTTAAGGCCTGCCTGCTTGGCCGGTCGCGGGATCGGCCGGCACACCATAGTAGTAAAATCCCGATTCCATGAATGCCGTCAACGACATCAAGTCCTACATGCACGACATCGGCCGGCGCGCCCGGGCGGTGGCCCGTGTACTGGCACGCACCGATGGCGCGACCAAGAACCGCGCCCTGCTGGCGATGGCAGCAGCCATTCGCCGCAGCCGGGACAAACTGCTGGAAGCCAATGCCGCAGACATCCAGTCGGCGAGATCCGCGGGCAAGGACGCCGCATTCATTGACCGCCTGACACTTTCGCCCGATTCTGTGGAAGTCATGGCCGAGGGTATTGAGCAGGTGGCTGCGCTGGCCGATCCGATCGGCCAAATCAGCGAGCGTAGCGTCCAGGCATCGGGCATTGAAGTGGCGCGTATGCGCGTACCGCTGGGGGTAATAGGCATAATTTACGAATCACGTCCGAATGTAACCGCAGATGCGGCTGCGCTGTGCCTGAAATCGGGCAACGCCTGTATTCTTCGCGGCGGCTCGGAGTCGGTTCGTTCAAACCTGGCGATTGCCACCTGCGTACACGAAGGCCTGAAAGCGGCCGGCCTGCCCGAAGATGCGGTGCAAGTGGTGGCGACCGCCGACCGGGAAGCCGTCGGCGTACTACTTTCGATGACCGAGTATGTCGACATCATCGTGCCGCGCGGCGGCAAGAGCCTGATCGCGCGCATCATGGCCGAATCTCGCATTCCCATGATCAAGCACCTTGACGGGGTGTGCCACGTCTATATTGACGAGGCCGCCGATCCGGTAAAAGCCGTGCGTATCGCCGACAACGCCAAGACGCAGCGTTACGGCACCTGCAACACCATGGAAACCCTGCTCATACACGAAGCGATTGCGCCCAGGGTGTTGCCCGGACTGGCAAAAATCTACGCCGACAAGGGTGTGGAATTACGCGGCGATGAGGGCGCGCGGCGGCTCGTTGCGGGCATGCATCCGGCGGCCGATGAAGACTGGTATGCCGAATACCTTGCCCCCGTGCTGGCCGTGCGCCTGGTTAAGGACGTTGACGCCGCCATGGACCACATTGCGCGCTACGGTTCGCAACATACCGACGCGATCATTACCGAGAATGCGGAGCGGGCGCAACGGTTTTTACGCGAGGTCGACTCGAGCTCGGTGATTGTCAACGCCTCGACGCGTTTTGCCGACGGCTTTGAATATGGCCTCGGTGCGGAGATCGGCATTTCAACCGACAAATTGCACGCGCGCGGTCCGGTCGGCCTGGAAGGCCTGACTTCGCTCAAGTACATCGTCTTCGGGCACGGCGAGATCCGGACCTAAAGTACCAAAGCCGGTCTTGAGACAGGCGCGGTTCGGCCGTTGCGGCTTCCCGCCGGCAAGCGGGATTTAATCGACCTTCACACCCAATTCGCGGATCAGCTTGCTCCAGCGGGCTATATCGCTGCGTATCATCGGTTGGATTTCATCGAGCGGCATGCTCAGCGGATCGAAGCTTTGTGCAATCAGGCGTTCGCGAATGTCCGGACGTGCAACGGCACGGTCGATCTCGCGGTTGATGCGTTGAACCACTTCGCGCGGCGTGCCGTTCGGGACAAGAATCACGTACCACTGGTCCACATCGAATCCGGGCAGGGTCTCGTTAATGGTCGGCACATCCGGTGCCGCGGCGGTGCGTTTTTTCGAACCAACCCCGATCGCGCGCAAGCGCCCAGCCTTGTGCTGGGGCACGGTGTTGGGCACGGTGTTGAACAAGGCGTCAACTCTTCCCGCCAGCCCGTCCTGAAGCGCCGGGGCACAGCCCTTGTAAGGCACATGCACGATGTCTACGCCGGCCATGCGCTTGAACAACTCGCCGCCAAGATGCTGCGGTGTGCCGTTTCCGCAAGAGGCGTACGTCAACTGTCCGGGTTTGGACTTCGCCAGCGCGATCAAGTCGCTTACCCCTTTAGCCGGGGAGGTTGCCGGCACCACCAGCATAATGGGTGTGGAAGCGATCGTGGCAAGACCAAGCAGGTCCTTTTCCGAGTCAAAAGGCATGTTCGGAAAAAGGCCGGCGTTCATGGCATAGGTGCTGTTGACGATCAGCCAGGTGTAACCATCGGCCGGTGACTTTGCGACAATGTCCGCGCCGATGTTGCCGCTCGCGCCCGGCCGGTTGTCCACCACCACCTGCTGTCCCAGCGCCTCGGACAAGGGCACCGAAAGCAGGCGGGCGATGGCGTCCGTGCCGCCGCCGGGCGGAAAGGTGACGACCAGGCGGATCGGTTTGGAGGGAAAAATCTGCGCAAACACCGGGAGCGCAGCCAGCAGTGCGGCGAGGAGAAATGCGAAACGCAGATTTTTTCCAGTGATCACGATCGTGTCCTTGTACGGTGAGCGCTCATGTCGTCGCGGTGTGCCCGGATTGTAGTTCGGTTTCGAGCAGGGCAAAAAGTTCATCCAGTGAGGCAACGCTATGAAACCGCCGCACTGCGCCCGGCCGGATTACGCCTGCCGCATTGGCACCGGCAAACCACGCCAGCAGCGGCTCCCAAAAACCACCTTCGTCACACAAGATGACCGGCTTGTCGTGAAGACCAAGATCATTCCAGGTGATCATTTCAAACAACTCATCGAGGGTCCCGACGCCGCCGGGCAGCGCGACAAAGGCGTCGGATTCTGCCGCCATGCGACTCTTGCGCTCGGACAGGGTGTCGACAACCTCTATTTCACCGATGCTCGCACCACGGGCTTGCTCCCGCTTCATCAACGAGGCCGGTATTACACCATGCAGCTTGCCGCCGGCGGCAAATGCGGCGCGTGAAGCCTCGCCCATCAGCCCGCGCGAGCCACCGCCATAGACCAGGCGATAATTATTGCCGGCGCAACGCTCGCCGAACTGCCGCGCCAGCCATTTAGTGTTGTCAGGCAGGGCGTCCGAGGCGGAACAGAACAGTCCTATGCTCGCCTTGACTGTCATACGTCAATGGCAACATCCAGTCCGATATCAACCGCCGGTGCCGACTGGGTGATGCGTCCCACCGAGACAAAATCGACGCCGGTTTCGGCGATGCCGCGAATAGTGTCCAGGCGAACGCCGCCGGAGGCCTCCAACGGGACGCGCCCGCTGGCGAGCGTTACCGCCTCACGCAATTGTTCCAGCGTCATGTTATCGAGCAGCAGGCAATCGGCGCCGGCCGCCAGTGCCTCGCGCACCTGTTCGAGGGTGTCACATTCGACCTCGATTTTGGTCAGGGTCGGCGTGCCGGCGCGGGCCCGCGCCACCGCCGCCTGTATGCCGCCGCAAACGGCGATATGGTTGTCTTTTATCAGCACCCCGTCGTCAAGGCGCAGGCGGTGATTGCGCGCGCCGCCGACCTGGGCGGCATGCTTGGCCAGCGCGCGCAGGCCGGGAATGGTTTTGCGCGTGTCGATGAGAACCGCCTTGGTGCCCTTGATCTTGTCGGCGTACTGCGCCGTAAGCGTTGCAATTCCCGACAGATGCTGCAGCATATTTAGCGCGGTGCGCTCGGCCGTGAGCAGGCCGCGCGCCGGTCCGGAAACAACCGCCAGCACCGCGCCTGCAGCCACCTTGGTGCCATCGGTCACCTTGCTCTCATAACTACAGTTGGGGACACGGCGACGAAACACCTGGCCCGCAATGTCGACGCCGGCAACAACCATTGGCTCGCGCGCGTTGATCGCCAGTCTTGCGGTGGCGGCGGCGGGAATAACCAGTTCGCTGGTCAGGTCGACAAAGCCAATGTCCTCGGCCAATGCTTGGTCGATGATGTGTTCTACGATAAGCGGATCAATCATTTCAACAGACTCCAGGGTCAGAAGTTATGTAAGTAAATACTTAACAAAACGCCGCGTCAAGGACGGAAGCGAATATATCCGGGCGGGTGCGTCCTCTCGGGGGAAAACGAAAGTGCCCCACCCGGGCGCAAAAGGGGAAAGCCGCAGAACCTTGCCCGGCAATTGCGCAGGGAGAAACGGAACGTCAGGCCTACCGGCGCACTTTCGCCAGCAACGTTTCGAGATGTTCGGCGTTGGCGTAGTGAATTACCAGCGTTCCCGATCCCTTTTTGCCCGCCTTGATGTTGACGGTTGTTCCCAGCGTTTCGGAAAGCTCCTCTTCAAGGCGCTGGATATCGCGATTGCTACGCGCTGCAGAACGTGATGGCTGGAGTTTCTTTGGGTGAAGCAGGCTATGCACCAGTTGCTCGGTCTGGCGAACCGAAAGCACTTCGTCGGCGATCTTGCGCGCAAGCGCCTCCTGGCGAGCCACATCCAGCGATAACAAGGCCCGAGCGTGCCCCATATCCAGCTTGCCGTCGAACATCAATCGTTGCACCGGCTCGGTCAGCTGTAGCAGGCGCAACAAATTGGTGGTTGCGGTGCGCGAACGGCCCAGGGCTTCGGCCGCCTGCTGATGCGTCAGTTTGAATTCCGTAACCAGCCGGTGGATGCCGGCGGCTTCTTCCAGTGGATTGAGATCCTCGCGCTGGATATTCTCGATCAGCGCCATGGCCAGCGCAGCCTTGTCGGCTACTTCGCGCACCAGCACCGGCACCTCGTCCAATCCGGCAATTTTTGCCGCCCGCCAGCGCCGCTCGCCGGCGATAATTTCGTAACGGTTTTTGCCGCCATCGGTCGCTACCGGACGGACCAGAATGGGCTGCATCAGGCCCTGCTCTTTTATCGACGCCGCCAGTTCGGCGAGCGAGGCATCGTCCATGCGCGTGCGTGGCTGGTATTTGCCGGGGCGCAGCTGGTCGAGCCTGGCGGTCGCCTGTGTTTCGGCACCCGAAGCGCCGGTTTCGTCTTGCTCCAGCAAAGCGCTAAGCCCGCGCCCGAGACCCTTGGATTTCATTGTTTGGCCCTTGTTCCTTTCAGACCGACGCGCCTGCGCCCGCCGTCACGGCACCCTGTCGCGCGAGAATTTCCGCGACCAGGGCGATATAGGCCTGCGAGCCTTTGCAGGCACGATCGAAATTAATCGCCGGGGCGCCGTAACTGGGGGCCTCGGCAAGACGGATGTTGCGCGGAATGATGGTTGCATAGACCTTGTTACCGAAGTGCTCCTTTAGCTGGTCCGAGACCTGGATTGCGAGGGTGTTGCGCGGGTCAAACATGGTGCGCAACAAGCCTTCGATCTCAAGGGCGGGGTTTAGGTGGGCGCGCACTTTTTTGATTGTGTTGACCAGGTCGGAGAGGCCTTCGAGGGCGTAATACTCGCACTGCATCGGGATCATCACCGCCTGCGCAGCGACCAGTCCGTTAAGCGTGAGCAGGCTGAGCGCCGGGGGACAGTCGATAAGAATGAAGTCGTACTGGTCGGCGACCGTCATCAAGGCCGATCTGAGGCGGATTTCGCGATGTTCCAGTCCGACCATTTCGACTTCTGCGCCGGCGAGCTCGCGATTGGCCGGGAGGACGTCGTAGCCTCCTGCGCCGGCCCGTCTACGAACCGATTCTGGCGCCGAAAGGCCCAGCAGCACTTCATATATCGTCGCGGTTAGCGAGCGCTTGTCTATGCCGCTGCCCATTGTGGCGTTGGCCTGCGGGTCAAGATCGACCAGCAACACGCGTTTCCCCGTCTCGGCCAGGCCTGCCGCCAGATTGACTGTGGTGGTGGTTTTGCCAACGCCACCTTTCTGGTTGGTGATGGCAAGAACGCGGGTCATTGGACTGCCTCTATCAACACCAGGTGTCGTACCGCATTCAATCCGGGAACCTTCAGGTCAATTACTTCCCTCGCACGCCAGCCGGCTGGAAGTTTTTCGATTTCCTCATAAGGATGGAGACCTTTCATGGCGGCAAAGTAGCCCCCTGGTACCAGCAGGTGCTTTGCCAGATTGACGAACTCAGAAAGCTCGGCAAACGCCCGCGAAACGATGCAGTCGAACTTACGTGCTGGTTGCCAGGTTTCCACCCGTTCCGCAGCAACAGTGATGTTAGCCAGCGCTAACTCTGCTGCCGCCTGACGTAAAAAGGCGGTCTTCTTGTGATTACTGTCCAGCAAAGTTACCTCAAGTTGCGGCCGCGCAAGCGCCAGCGGAATCCCTGGTAGTCCTGCTCCGCTGCCCACATCAAGAATCTGTTGGCCCGTGATATATGGCGCCAATACTAGGCTATCTAGCAAGTGATTGCTCACCATTTGTTCTCGGTCGCGAATCGCCGTCAAGTTGTAGACGCGGTTCCATTTCTCCAGCAGGTCGAGGTATTGCAGCAGGCGTGTCTGGGTCGTGGCGTCAAGCACCAAGCCCATTTCGGACAGGCCGCGGGCAAGCGCGGTGCCGAGGTCGGGTGGGGATTGTGCGGAAGAAATAGTCATGCGGCAGATTTTTGTTGTGGGCTTTTCAGGCCGCGTTTGAGATGGACAAGCAGCAGGGAAATGGCGGCGGGCGTCATTCCCTGGATGCGCGATGCCTGGCCCACTGTTTCGGGTTTGTGCTGATTGAGTTTTTGCTGCACCTCGACCGAAAGCCCGTGTACCTCGCGGTAGTCAAGGTCTTGCGGGAGCCGGGTCGTTTCGTTGTGTTCGTGACGCGCCACCTCGTCATGTTGCCGGTCAATATAGCCTTGGTACTTGGTCTGGATTTCAACCTGCTGCGCCACCTCCACATCGACGACACCTGCGACCAGACCTGGCAAGGTCATCAAGGCCTCGTACGAAACGGCCGGTCGCCGGAGAAGATCGGCAAGGGAGTATTCGCGCTCGATCGCCTTGCCAAGAAGCCGCTCCGAATCTGCGGCCAAAAGCGTTTTTGGGTTGACCCAGGTGGACTTTAGCCGCTCCATTTCGCGGGCAATCGCATCGCGCTTGCGCGCGAAAATCTCCCAGCGTGCGGCATCGATAATGCCGAGTTTGAAACCGATCTCGGTCAGCCGAAGGTCGGCATTATCCTCGCGCAGCATCAGCCGGTATTCGGCGCGGCTGGTGAACATGCGATAGGGTTCGGTCACACCGCGCGTAATCAGGTCATCGACCAGGACGCCTAGATAGGCCTCGTCGCGGCGCGGGCACCAGGCATCGAGGCCGCGAGCCTGCAAGGCGGCATTGATGCCCGCCAGCAATCCCTGGGCCGCCGCTTCCTCGTAGCCGGTGGTGCCGTTGATCTGCCCGGCAAAAAACAAACCTCGGATCGACTTGGTCTCAAGGGAGGACTTCAGTTCGCGCGGGTCAAAATAGTCGTATTCGATGGCATAGCCCGGACGCAGGATATGCGCGTTTTCCATGCCGCGAATGCTGCGCACCAGCTCAAGCTGCACATCAAAGGGCAGGCTGGTGGATATGCCGTTGGGGTAGATTTCGTGCGTATCCAGACCCTCAGGCTCGAGGAAGATCTGGTGGCTGGACTTGGCCGCAAAGCGGTGGATCTTGTCTTCGATCGAAGGACAGTAGCGCGGACCGATACCCTCAATAACACCGGTGTACATCGGCGAGCGGTCCAGTCCGCCGCGGATGATCTCGTGCGTCCGCGCGTTGGTATGGGTAATCCAGCACGGCAGTTGCCTAGGATGCATTTCCCGTCGGCCGACAAAGGAAAACACCGGCTCGGGAACGTCGCCCGGTTGCTGCTCCATGACGGAAAAATCAACGGTCCGACCGTCAATGCGCGGCGGTGTTCCCGTTTTCAAGCGTCCAACCGGCAGCTTCAGTTCGCGCAATCGGGCCGCAAGGCTGGTCGCCGGAGGATCACCCGCCCTGCCCGCCTGATAGTTCGACAGGCCGACGTGTACGAGCCCGGCAAGGAAAGTCCCCGCGGTGAGGATCACCGAGCTTCCGGAGAATCGAATTCCGAGCTGGGTCAGCACCCCAACAACGCGGTCTCCCTCCAAAATAAGGTCATCTACCGCTTGCTGGAACAGGGTCAGATTGGGCTGGTTTTCGAGACGCCGGCGAATTGCCTTGCGGTAGAGCACGCGATCGGCCTGGGCACGGGTGGCGCGGACCGCCGGCCCTTTGCTGCCGTTGAGGGTGCGAAACTGGATT
>SESD01000716.1_pt1 | contig 19995 bp, 17 predicted proteins | sample 3171411 | NCBI WGS metagenome assembly SESD01 (sample SAMN06051880, study PRJNA518727) | freshwater metagenome | biome: subpolar coniferous forest; feature: holomictic lake; material: water; isolation source: holomictic Lake 442, 16.5 m depth | place: Canada: near Kenora, Ontario | collected...
ACTGGCTTCATGAAAACACCGACCGAATTTTGCGATGTCACCGCCGTGGTCAAGGCCAACGTCTTCTTCGATGGACGCGTGGTCAGCCACGCCATCCTGCTGCCGGACGGCAGCCGCAAGACGCTGGGGCTCATCTACCCCGGCCAGTTCCACTTCAACACGGACAAGGCCGAGCGCATGGAGATTACGTCCGGCGCGTGCACGGTGAAGCTCGCCGGGCAGGCGGAGGCTGCGTCGTACACCGCCGGACAGGCCTTCGATGTGCCGGCCAAGTCCGGATTCGACATCGCCGTCGACGCCGGCATCTGCGAGTATGTCTGCTCGTTCCTGGGATAATACCGTTTCGATCATGCGATGCGTCGCATGATTGTTCATGCAACGGTAAGGACACAGAGGGCACCGAGATCAAAGGAGAGCACAGAGTCAATTTCCAGCTGCCTTGGTTCGGATCTCGACCGCGAAAAGAAGTTTCTCTGTGGTCTCTGCCTTCTCTGTGCTCTCGGTGTCCTAGACCTGTACAATTGTTGGGTTGCGGGCCGTCGCCCGCCTTGAGGTGCAATCTGGACGCTGGTCAAGTCGCCGCCATCGCAATAAGATACGGTCTGTTATTTGCCTTCCGGATCGCCCATGCCAAGCCAGCCCGCCAGATTCATTGCCGATGTCGCGCGCAACTTCCCGGACGGGCTGCGGGATGAATCCCGGCGCACCGGCACAGCCGACGGCATTGCCTTTCCCGCCTCGATGGAAGAAGCCTGCGCCCTGCTGCGGCTGGCGGCAAAGCAGGGCAGCCGTGTGACGATCCAGGGCGCGCGCACCGGCATCGCGGCGGGCGCGGTTCCGGACGGCGGGCTGGTGCTGAGCCTGGCGCGCCTGGACCACATCCTCGACGTGTCGCTGGACGCCGCCGGCAACGCCCGCGTGCGCGTGCAGCCGGGCGTCACGCTCAGCGCGCTGCGCGCCTTCCTCGACGGTGCCGCCGTCGATACCTCCGGCTGGCATGCGGTCAGCCTCGCGGCGCTCCAGCGCCTGCGCGCCGAGCGCTGGCTGTTCACGCCCGACCCCACGGAAAGCTCGGCCTCCATTGGCGGCATGGTGGCGTGCAACGCCTCGGGCGCCTGCTCGTTCGCCTATGGCGCCACGCGGGCGCACGTGCATGCGCTCACCGTGGCGCTGGCCGATGGCGACCTGCTGGACCTGGAGCGCGGCGTGCAGCGTGCCGCCGGGCGGGAGTTCCGCCTGACGACGCGCAGCGGCCGTGTGCTGGCCGGCCGCGTGCCGGCCTACAACCTCCCCGGGGTCAAGAACGCCGCCGGCTATCACGCGGCGCCCGGCATGGACCTGGTCGACCTGTTCGTCGGCAGCGAAGGGACGCTCGGGGTCATCGCGGAAATCGTGCTGACGCTCCGCCCGGGCCTTCCCGTGATGCTGGGCGTGGTTTGCTTTCTGCCCGGCGAGGCGTGCGCGCTGGACCTGGTGGAGTGGGTGCGCCACCCCCGGCAAGGCGGCGCGGCGCGGCCGGTGGCCGTCGAGTATTTCGATCCCGGCGTGCTCAACCTGCTGCGGCAGGCGCGCGCCAGCGGCACCCACCTGCCACAGCTGAAAGACGGCTGGAACCAGGCGGTTTATTTGGAATATGCGCTGGCGGATGACGATGCCGCCGAGGCGAGCAGCGCGGACCTGGCGCAGTGGCTGGCCGCGCACGGCGGCAGCGCGGAAGACACGTGGGCCACGCTGGACAAAGGCGGGCTGCAGCGGATCAAGGAGTTCCGACATGCCGCGCCCGAGCAGGTGAACCGGCGCATCGGCGAGCGCCAGCTCCGGCATCCGGGGCTGACCAAGCTCGGCACCGACCTGTCGGTGCCGGATGCCTTCCTGCGGCCGGTGATGGCGATGTACCGCCGCGACCTTGCGGAGGCAGGGCTGGAATATGTGGTGTTCGGGCACATCGGCGACAACCACGTGCATGTCAACATCCTGCCGCGGGACATGCAGGAGTACGCGCTGGGGAAGGCGCTCTACGAATCGTGGGCGCGGCAGGTGGTGGCCTGGGGCGGCAGCGTTTCCGCCGAGCATGGCATCGGCAAGCTCAAGGTCAACCTGCTGCAGGTAATGTACGGCACGGAGGGGATCGCACAGATGCGCGCGCTCAAGCGCGTGCTGGATCCGGAGGGAAGGCTGTGCGCGGGAAATTTGTTTGCGGCCGGGTGAGTACGGAAAAAGAGAGGTTGTGCATGATCGAGAAGAGACTGTTCGCCGTGGATCTGGGTGCGTCGGGAGGCAAGTGCTTTGTCGGCTCCTTTGCGGCCGGCGGTTTCCGCATGGAGGAGATCCACCGCTTTCCGCACGAGGGGGTGCCGTTCTTTCTCCCCGACCGCACCGATGCGGTCACGGAGCGCACCTGCTGGGACGACACCCTGATCTACCAGCAGATCCTCCGCGGACTGCAGGCTTTCCGCCGCGACGTGGGCACCCGCGTGGATTCCATCGGGATCGACACCTGGGGCGCCGACGGCCAGTTTTTCAGCGCGGACGGCGAGATGCTCGGCAAGGTGTACTGCTACCGCGACCACCGGCTCGATAACATGATCGCGGCCGTGAAGGCCCGCATGGGCGCGCGCCGCATCTATGAGATCACCGGGATCCATTTCCAGCCGTTCAACGTGAGCAACCAGCTGCTCTGGTTTCTCACGCACCGCCGGGACCTGCTCAAGGCCGGCGTGCGCTACCTGCCGATCCCGACCGTCTTCAACTATTACCTGGGCGGCTGCACCCAGGTGGACTCGACCTTTGCCAGCGTCACCCAGCTCATGGATGCGCGCCGCCGGCGCTGGAGCGGTCCGATCCTGAAGGCGCTGGGTATTCCGCGCAAGCTGCTTCCCGAGATCGTGGACCCCGGCACATGCATCGGCCGCCTGCAGGCGCCGCTGGCCGCCACGCTGGGCCTGAACGAGGCCGACATTGTGGCGGTCGGCTCGCACGACACGGCCAGCGCGTTTGCCGCCGCACCGGTGAAAAACCCGGGCCGGGCGCTGATCATCAGCTCGGGCACGTGGTCGCTCGTCGGGCGGCTGGTGCGCCACCCCGTCACCAGCGATGCCGCCCTGGCCGCCAACCTCAGCAATGAGGGCGGCATCGGCAACACGCGCCTGCTCAAGAACTGCATGGGCACGTGGATCATGCAGGAGCTGCTGCGCCGCTGGACCGTGACGGATGGCAAGCGCATGCCGTGGGACGAAGTCACGCGACTGGCCATGGCGTCAGCCCCCTTTGCCTTGCTGATCGACCCGGACGACGCAACCTTCTATAATCCGCCTGACATGGAGCAGGCGATTCGCGCCTTCCTGGACCGGACCGGGCAGTCGGCGCCGGCTGATCGCGGCGCCATCCTGCGGTGCGTGTATGAAAGCCTGGCGCTCAAGTACCGGTTTGTCAACGAGCAGATCGAGGCGGTCACGGGCACGCGCACCGAGGTGGTGCACATTGTCGGCGGGGGCAGCAAGGATGAGATCCTCAACCAGTTTGCGGCCAACGCCGTGGGGATCCGCGTGCTGGCCGGCCCGGAGGACGCGACCGCCGTCGGCAACTTGATGGTGCAGGCCATGGGCGTCGGAATCATTCCGGATCTCGCCAGGGCTCAGCCGCTGATCCGGGCGGCGTTTCCCATCCGGGAGTTTCTGCCCGCAGCCGCGCAGGCCTGGCAGGCTGCGGCCGACCGGTTCCGGCAGCTGCTGCCGTGAAGCGCAGGCAACACCGGAAGGCGAAGCAGACAGGACTCAGCAACAGCAGACAAGGAGCACCATGAAAGCCGTTTCTATTGCCGCCGGAACCGCAGGCTGGCTCGTGCTGGCAGCCATGGGGCAGAGTGCAAAGCCGGACGCCGGCAGGCCGGCCGCGGACCGGCCGCCAGCGTTTGGCGGCACACAAACCGTGGCGCATGCGACCAACACGGTGGCCGCTGCTCCCGCGGCTCCGGCTGCTCCCGCGGCTCCGGCTGTGGCCGCTGCTCCGGCTGTGGCTGCCCCTCCGGCTGTGGCCGCTGCTCCCGCTGCGGCGACAGCTCCGGTAACCCCGGCGCCGGTTGCTCCCGTGCCGACGCCCTTCATGAAGACGTTCACGGCCCGCACGCCTGCCGGCATCACCAATGCGCTGGTCCGCTGGGGCGCCTGGGTGAAAAAGGATGGAGTGGTCCGGTTTCCGACCGACCAGGCCGTGCTGGCGGCACTGAACTGGCTGCAGCGCGAACAGCAGGCGGATGGGTCCTGGAAGGGCTCGAAGGAGATCGCGACCCCCGCGCTGACAGCCCTGGCCACGCTGGCTTACCTGGGACATGGCGAAACGCCCGCCTCGGCCGTCTACGGCACCAATGTTCATAAGGCAGTCCGCTGGCTGCTCAATAACCAGGAGGAGGACGGCCGCTTCAAGGGGCGCGATGCCCGCGACTACACGCAACCCATTGCCGCGCTGGCCCTGGCCGAAGCCTATGGCCTGACGCTGGATCCGGAGGTCGCGAAGGCGGCGGAAAAGGCGGCCGCGCGTATCGTCAAGGGGCAGCACCCGGGCGGCGGGTTCAGCTACAACCTCGACCAGGCGGCGCGTGACGATACCAGCTACATGAACTGGTGCGCGCAGGCGCTCGTCGCCGCCCGCATGGCCAGGCTCGAGGTGCCCGGCCTGGAGCGCGCCATTGACAAGGCCTCCTTTGCGCTGCGCCAGAATGCCGATCCCGGCGGCGGATTCGGCGAGTCCGGCCCGGGCCGGACAAGCGTCTCCGGCGCCGGCGTGGCCGGGTTGCAGTTTCTCGGCACGGCCCATGTGACGGAGGCGCAGAAGACGCTGGAGCTTCTCTCCACCAACACCTTCAGCCAGGCCATCGAGGAAGCGCCGCTGGCTCCCGGCGCCAGCCGGTTCGAGGCCGCCTGGAACCTGACCCAGGCCCGGTTCCAGGCCGGCGAGGAATCCTTCCGCGCCTGGAACAAGGCGATGGCAGGAAAACTCGCCGGCAGCCAGACCCGGCAGCGCACGATGATGACTGGCTGGGTTGACCAGGGTTGCTGGGAACGCCGCGGCGACCCCCGGGAAGCCGTGATTCAAGATACCTGCTACGGCGCGCTCATGCTCGAGGTCTACTACCGGTACCTGCCCGTAGGGAAGTGATTGGCGGTCGTCGAACATCGGTTCGCAGACGAGGACGATTACGAGAATACGTTGGTGGACGTATGAAGCCATGTACGTAGTCTCATACTTTCGAAAGTATGAGACTTTGGCGGAATTCCGCGAGGCCAGGCGGGCTCGCACGGCTCACGGTTTGCCGCTCACTTCTTCTGCCGCTGCCTGGTTCGTCTGCGACTGCCGGATCAGCTCCTGCGCCCGCTGCGAGGTGATGATCTCGATGATCGTCTCCTCGCCGGCCTGCACGGGCGGCCCGTTTGTGGCCGTGGTGACCACGTAGACAAGGTCTGGCGGAGGCGCCGGAATGTCGTCGGCCGTGCCCGACAGGCCGTCAGGCCCGGATGACCAGAGGCAGACGGCGTCATGGGTCTGGCTGTAGTAGTAGCGGTGCCGCCAGAGATCCGGCGGCACCTTCTGAAGATACGGCCCGAACCAGTTGGTCAGGCCGGGGTTCAGCACCAGCGCCCACAGCCCCTCGGCCTCGGTCGGATAGCGCCCGCAATCCCGGCGGAAGCACTCCAGCTGGGTGCGCAGCACGCCCAGCGTCTGGCGGGTGCGGCCATCGTACGAAAGCGCCGGCGTCTGGCTGCCGCTCCGGCGCAACATGTAGTCCATCGGCAGCAGCACGCCGAGCACCACGAAGGAGACAATCGCGAGGGTGCGGCGCATCCGCGGGGTGGCTAGCAGGTTGCCGCCGCGCTGCATTTTGGCCAAACGCTCGCGCCGGTCGCGGCTGATCCGGATGCAGCGGTCGCGCATGGTTTCGACGTTTTTGCGCGCCGCCGGCGGGATCAGGATCACCTGCTCGCACGCCGGACACCGCCCCTTGTCCTGCCGCGGAAAGACATGCCCGCAGTGCGGACACCGCAGGCGGATGTTCGGATCGCTACGCAGCCTGGCATCGCTCAGTGGCACGCCGCGAAAGATAGGCTCGCGGGCGCGTGGTGTCGAGAGCATTTGCAGCGGCATGGGCGGCGGGCGGAACCGGTTGAGGAGAACGGAGGAAGAGGAGAGGGGGCAAGACAATCGTCCACCGCTATCGTCGCCGTAATCGTCCACCGATTGAAGAACAGTTGTGGCAGGTACACGTAGTCGCCACGCTTACATTGTTCCGTTATAACATGCGATGCATATGCGTCGCATGTTGCATGATCAAGTGGATGGACACAGAGGCCACAGAGAAAGAAAGAGAGCACAGAGAGAAAGTCATGCTGCTGCGGCCGGCTCGCCGGCCGCAGTCGGGGAATTTCTCTGTGGTCTCAGTTCCTCTCTGTGCTCTCGGTGTCCTTGATTTGTTCATTCATTCGGTTGCGGGTTGACGCCCGCCTTGGGCTAATTTCTAGGGCCGACCCTGAAATCCCACTACGGATGCAATACGATGAGCCCGGGAATGTGTTCAAAATGCGCATCATAGGTCAAAAGGCGGGTGCCGGTCTCCAACGCGGCGGCGGCTATCCAGATGTCGTTGGTCGGGATGGGCGTCCCCTTGCGGGTCAACTGGCCGACAAGAATGCCGTACCGTTCGGCAATCCCGGCGGTCACGGCAATGAGATCAACACCCGGCAGGGCCAGGAATTCGGCGAGTTGTCGCCGGTTGACGTCCCGCCGCACCCCCCGTTCAAAGCCGGCATGCAATTCGCCGAGAACCGTCGCGGGCACCAGCACTTCACTGGCGGATTCCAGCAGTCGCGCCACGGGTGCATGGCCGCCCATCAACCGGCTGTAGGCGTTCGTGTCCATGCAGACCCTCATGTTGACCACACCTCCGCGTCGATCTTCTCGAATATCCGCGTATTGCGTTCAAATATGCGACATTCCTCACGATTCCATTGTCCCGCAAAACTGGACAGGTCGCGCTTCCGGGCATCCGTCGCCCGGATCCCCAGCGCCTGCTCGAGCAGTTCGATGGCGGCCCGGTTCAGACTGCGGCCTTCCTTTCTTGCCCTGACGCGCAGGCCTTCCCCTACCGCATCCGGAACCTGTCGCAATGTCATTTGTGCGATCATGGCGCGCTCCTTGCATACATGAGTGACATCACAACGGTAGCGAATATGCAGGCATATAGTCAACAACCAAAGCATGAAACGCGCTACTCCCGTCCGAACTTCCGTGCCAGTTCGCGGTACGGCGTGAGGATCATGGTGGGGCGGCCGCGGGGGCAGGTGTAGGGCATGCGGCAGCGCGCCAGGGCGCCCACCAGTTGCGCCAGCTCCTGCGGCGAGAGTTCGCTCTGGCGTCCGGCCACGGCCGCGCGGCACGCCGCGCGCACCACCGCCTCCTCGCGCCACTTTTCCGAGCCGCGGCGCGCGCCCGCGGTCTCCAGGTCGTGCGCGATGTCCAGCAGCAGCTCGCGCCGCGGCGCGGACTGCACCTCCTCCGGGAGTGCGTCGATCACAAAGTGGTCGTTGCCGAAATCGTCCACGCCAAACCCCATGGATTGCAGCAGCTCCAGGTGCTTGCGCACGCGCGCCGCATCCTCGGGCGGGAGCTTCACCGTCTCCGGCAAGAGCAGCCGCTGCGAGTCCACCGCTCCGCGTTTCTGCGCCTCCAGCAGTTGCTCGTACAGCACGCGCTCGTGCGCCGCACGCGGGTCGAGCACCACGTAGCCGGCGTCGGTCTCCAGCAGCACGTACAGCCCGCCGAGCTGTCCCAGCACGCGGCACCAGCGCCAGGGGGAGTCGCCGGAGGACGGAGCAGGGATTGTGGATTGCGGATTGTTGATTGCGGATTGCGGAGGGCAGAAAGCGGAAGCTGAGGCCGCATCTGCGGCATTGTTTGCGACCTCTGACCTCTGACCTCTGATCTCCGGCTTCTCCCCGCCTTCCACCTGCCACCTTCCACCCGCCTCCGGGCCTGGGCTCACCCTCGGCCACGGCAGGTGCTGCACCGGGTCCTCGCGCGGCGGCGCCGGCAGCGGCGGCAGGGCGGGGGCTGCGTTCGCGGCCGCCGGCGACGGGGCGCGCCGCGGCGTGTGGCCGAGCGCGCTGCTCACCGCCGCGATGATGGCTTCGCGCACGTCGGCCGGCCGGCGGAAGCGCACCTCCTTCTTGGTCGGGTGGACGTTGACATCCACGAATTCGGGGTCGAGGTCGACAAAGAGCAGCACCACCGGCTTGCGGTCCGTCTCCAGCGGCGGATAGGCCTCGCGCAGCGCATACGGGATCACCGCGGCGGAGGAGGGGCGGCGGTTGACGAAAATGTACTGCTCCGTGCGGTCGGCCCGCGTGAACGTGGGGAGCCCGGCAAAGCCGTGCACGCGCACCTGGCCCACGGTGCGGTCCACCGGCCGCAGCGACGCCACGAACTCCGTGCCGAAGAGGTCGCGCACGCGGTCCTCCAGCGAGGAGCCCGCCGGCAGTCGGTAGATCTCGCGGCCGTCAGCCTTGAGCAGCATGCCGGCGTCCGGGTGCGCCAGGGCGTGGAGGATGAAGACCGTGCGGATGTGCGCCTGCTCCGTCTCGTAGGCCCGCAGGAACTTGCGCCGCGCCGGCACGTTGAAGAAGAGGTCGCGCACGGCCACGGTGGTGCCCGGCGGCACGCCGGCGTCCTTCACGTCCTGCAGCCGGCCGCCGAGCACGGTGAGCTCCGTGCCCACGGTTTCGCCGCGCCGGCAGGTGGCGAGCGTGAAGCGCGACACCGAGGCGATGGATGGCAGCGCCTCGCCGCGGAAGCCGAGCGTGGCGATGCGCTCGATGTCGTCCACGTCGCGCAGCTTGCTGGTGGCCTGGCGCTCAATGCTGAGGAGCGCGTCGTCGCGGTTCATGCCGCTGCCGTCGTCGCGCACCTCGATCAGCTTGCGTCCGCCGGCCGTGACATACACCTCGATGTGCGTGGCGCCGGCGTCGAGCGCGTTCTCGAGCAGCTCCTTGACCGCGGAGGCCGGGCGCTCCACCACCTCGCCGGCGGCGATCTTGTTCGCCACCTGCACGGGGAGCAGCCGGATGTGACCATCGAGAGACATGGGATTGTCGCGGGAACGGCAGAATATCGAATGTCGAACACCGAATCGGGAAAGGCGAGAAGATCAAACGAATCGTAGCACAACAGGTTATGATGCGTGGATAAGGATTCCGGGATTGTTTTCACAATCGGCAAGCTTGTTGTAGCGCTTGACGAGGTCATGCACCGTGATTCTTTGGCCTTCGGTCTTGAATTTCGACAACTCGAGAATATTCGAGGCGAGGAATTGTTCCACGTCAAAAATCTCGACGCGCCCGACAACACCAGCATTTTCAGCCAGGGTCTCGGCAACGACCACATTCTTAAACGAGGTTATGATCAAAGGCCGCAATCCTTGGTCAAGGTTGCTGACGCACTTCCGCAACAAACCTTCTCCGGGACTGGTTGTCACATGGATGACCACGTCCTCGATTTTGAAATCGCCCTGCCGATCAGTGACGCTATCCGCCGCAAACGCCCTATGAGTTTGCAGATCATATCCAAGCATAAGTTCAAGTTTGGCGCCAACAAGATGCCGCATCATCGTGTCCCTAAAACACATTCCATTCTCCAATCTCGCCAGGCATCCCAAGAGACCGCGCAAAGTCGTCCGTAGGGACAAATTGGGATCAATCCTGAAGCGCAGTTTGCCGCAAAAGGGCGGCGTTACTTTTGCGATGTTAACCCACCATTCTTCGATCACGGCCAGATCAAAGTCCGGCGAGTGGACGTTAGCATTGAGCCAATCAACGTATGCCCGCATCTTACGGACATTCCCGCGACTCGTACGTCCACCAGCCGAAGCCAAAATGCGTGTGACCCCATAATCCGCTAGAATGCTCTGAACAAGCCTTTTCCCGAGACAGCGAATCTCGCCACTCTTGCCATTTAGCAACGCTGCGGCATTCAATGGCATTCCGCGTTCTATTGCGTGCCGCGTAACGACGAGAGCCACGCAAATAGCACCCGGACTCATCATCAGATTCGTCTCAGCCCAGTTGGATAATGACGTTGTCAGATACATAGAAGACCTATTCAAGACGTAAGATTAGTCAGCCATGAAATACGAGTCTCTTTTCGCTCTATGCGCACAAATGGCAGGTTACAACGCAAAGGATTCCGGAAAACGCTGTGGAACGGTTTGTCGGCGAAATTCCTGACCACAACCAGGAAATATCTCTCCGCCAATGTTTCCGCCATGGCGTGCTCCAAATCGGTGAACAGGATCTGGCCAATCCGACTTCGCATACCTTTAACTTCGACCACAGAAAACAAATCACTCTGCTCAAACACCAGTTTAAAGTCAAAACCACATCCCCATTGAGTAGTGTCAGTGACTGATGATCCTGTGAACTCAGGAATACTCTCGTGATGGCACACAAAATATTCCTCAGCTGCCCTACCGGTCATCAATCGCTTTGCAAAGGAAGAATTTGCCCCCTCGCAACGTGCTAACACTCGACGCACATCAGGTTCTGCCTGCAACGCATAACTTGGACACAGAAAGCGTTTTATGAAAAGGCCCAGCTCAACTACATCCGTGTCGGCAAATTCGTCAAGAATACGTTTGCAATGGCTACGCAACGGTCTCTTATGCCATCCCCTTCGCTTGGTGGACAAATATGGATCCAACTCATCGCGATAATTCTTGATCGACGCAGGACGTGCGCCCAGAGCATAGCCAAGTATATTGAATGCCTCAGTAAAACTCTTGAACCCAAGGAGGTGCAAAGCCGCCTGATCGTATTTGGACAAGAACAACCCGCAGAGAAGTTGCTTGTCTCGATTGCTAAGCTCTCCCGGATTTACCTTTATAATACTCACCTGTCGCTGGACGCCGGTGGCGGGAAACAACATCGGCGATTCTCGAACGCGGTGGTTGCCGGTTCTTCGTGCGCTTCGTGATGTTGAAACCTTGTAAAGCATGGATTTAAGAAACAGCACAACCGGGCTTCGATTGCATGCTGAAAGTGTATCCTATCCGGGCGCATCCAACAATCAACACTCGTGTGCTACTGCTCCGTTCACCGGATGGCCTGCCGCGGACCTATCGTGAGGGATTCACCCAATCAGCCCCGCCACGGCTGCGCCGATGACGGGGGCTTCGTCCACCGAGAGCAGCTCGTAGTGGAGGCCGCGCGACTCGAGGAGGCTGCGCAGGTGACCCTGGATGCGCGAGGCGAACGAGGCCGCGAGCGTGCGGTAGTAGGTGGAGCCATCGATGGTGACGGCCACAGGGTGGAGCGGGTCCGCGCCCGCGCCCGTGCGGATCACGGCCGCGGCGATGTTGACGGCCGCAAAGAGCGCCGCGCGCGTGTAGATCGGCAGGCAGAGCTCCAGCGCGGTGCGGCGGTCATCTTCAGACAGCGGCAGCGCGGCGAACGACCCGGGCGGAAGCCAGGGGTTGTGGCAGAACAGGTCGAGGTCCTTGCTGCTCGGCAGCGGCATGTCGAGCATGGCTTGTGTCGTGGCCGGCGTAAACAGGCCCGCCCGGGCACCTTCCTTGAGGATGGTGCCGCCCAGGCTGCCGAGGTAGGCGCCGGCGATCATTTTCTCAAAGGTGTAGGAGCCGCAATCCGCCAGGGAGGCGTCGAGGAGCTGGTCGAAACGGCTGCGGGGCGCTTTCGAGAAGCTGCCGGACTCGACGTTGATGGTCATGGCGCCGCGGGGGTCGAGGAGGCGGCATTTCGTGATGTTGGCGTTTTGCTCCACGTAGGCGGTGTTGGTTCCGGTGCCCAGGATGAGCCCGACATAGCTGTCGTAGCGGCGCGCCACGCCGGCGCTCTTGCCGGCGAGGAGCGTGGCGACGGTGTCGTTGAGCACGGTGACGGGCCGGTCGAGGCCGCGGCGGACGAGCTGTTTTCGAAGGCCGGATCCGACCATGGTGTTGACGACGGACGGGACCTGGATCTGCTTGGTCCAGCAGAGCAGGCGCGCGTCGCAGTCCGGCGTGATCTCGGCCGGGTACGAGAAGCAGAACCCCACCGCTGCCGTGCGGGCCGCGAGGGGGGCGACGAGGTCCGCGAGCGTCTCAAAGAAGACCTCCGCCGAAACTTCTCCCTGCGTGCCCGGCATGCGGTGACGGGAGAGATCCTCGATGTGCGGCTTGCCGTGCGCATCGAACCAGACCGTGGCGACGCGCAGGTTGGTGCCGCCCGCGTCAATCACCGCGACGCGTGTGTCCGGCGGAACCGGCCGGTCGATGGCGATGAACGCCGGGATCATGGGGAGCGCATCGGCCGCGCCGCCGAGGCCGCGAGTCATCTCGGAGCTGAACGCCTGCAACAGCGCCACGGGGTCGAGGCTGGCCACGCGCAGGCCGTTTTCGGACAGGAAGAGTTCTGTGCGCTGCATGGTCATTCCTCCTCGGTGCCCGTGGAAACGAAGTGCATCATACGTAATTCGCCGCCACCCGGCTATGCGAGATTCTCACCACGTCATCTGTTCATTCCACACGTTTGAACGTATGGAATGCCTTCGGCTCACCCAAGGCGTCTGGCCCGTATGACCTGCCGTGCGCCGCTACGTGGCTTTCCGGTGCGCCACGGCATCGGCGCGGACGATCTGATCGCGTCCGAGCTGGTCGCGCAGCTTGTCGATCGTGTGGCAGAGTTTTTCGTCGCGGTCCCGGCGCTCGGCGGGGTCGGCGAACAGGCTGAGCTGCTCGTGGCGCTCGGCGGCCAGACCGCTGACGCCAAAGCCGATCAGGCGCACCGGCTGGAGGCGCGGCTCGGCCTCGAAGAGCTCGAGCGCCAGGCGCCGCAGGGTGAAATCGTCGCAGACCGGCGCTGGAAAGGCGCGCTGGCGCGTGAGGGTCTGGAAGTCGGCCCAGCGCAGCTTCAGCCGCCCCACGCCGGCGAACTTGCCGGCTTCGCGCAGCCGCCGGCCGACATCGTCCACCAGGTCGCGCAGCACGGCGCGCAGCCGCTCCGGATCCCGGCAGTCCACGGGGAAGGTGTGTTCGCGCGAGATGCTCTTCTCCTCGAAGTCGGTCTCGATCTGGCGGTCGTCCTCGCCGAACGCGAGGCGCAGCAGGTGGCCGGCCGCGTGCTGGCCGGCCACGGCGGCGAGCGCCGGCTCCGAGGCGCGCTGCATGTCGCCGATGGTGCGGTAGCTGTGTCCCTCGAGCAGCGCGCGCATCACCTTGCCGACGCCCCAGAGCCGGCCAACCGGCAGGGGCGCGAGGAACGCCAGCACGCCGGCGCGGTCGCGCGGCACAACGGTCATGCCATCGGGCTTGTTGCATTCGCTGGCCAGCTTGGCGAGGAACTTGTTGCCGGCCACGCCGACCGAGGCGGTCAGCCCGGTTTCCGCCTGGATCGCGGCGCGGATGCTGGCCGCGATCGACTCCGGCTCGCCGAAGAGCCGCCGGGAGCCGGTGACATCGAGAAAAGCCTCGTCGATCGAGACCGGCTCCACCAGCGGCGTGAAGCGCTCGAAGATGGCAAACACCTGGCGCGACACCGCCGCGTACCGGGGCATGTCCGGCGGCAGAAAGACCGCCTGGGGGCAGCGCTGGAACGCTTCGCGGGAAGGCATGGCGGAGTGTACGCCAAACGCGCGCGCCTCGTAGGAGCAGGTTGAGACCACGCCGCGCTGGTCGGCCGGCGCGCCGATAATCACCGGCTTGCCGCGCAGCTCAGGGCGGTCATGCTGCTCCACGGCCGCGAAAAACGCGTCCATGTCCACGTGCAGGATGTCGCGGGAGGCAGTCATAGGACAGTGATCGGTGACCGGTGATCGGTGAACGGTGTTAGAGCCATACACGGCTTTGCATGTATCTTGGAGCATCCAAATGAAAGGACACAGAGGTCACAAAGAAAGAAAGAGAGCACAGAGAGAATTTTATGCTGCTGCGGCCGGCTCACCGGCCGCAGTCAGGCATTTCTCAGTGATCTCTGTTTTTCTCTCTGCGCTCTCGGTGTCCTTGTCATGTTCATTCGTTGGGTTGCGGGCTGACGCCCGCCTGAGGTGATAAACTCGGTTCACTGTTCACCGATCACCGATCATCGGTCACTGTTCACCGGTCACCGACCACTGTTTACCGCCTACCGCTCCATCCGCCGGCGCATCTGCCGGGTCTGCTTTTCGGGCTCAATGGCGGCGAGGGCGGCGGCCTCGGCCGGCGGGGTGCGCTGCTGCCACCAGAGCTGTGCAATGGCCAGGATGGTGCTGACCGTCCAGTAGAGCGACAGGGCCGACGGCATGCTGTAGAAGAAGAACAGCATCATCAGCGGCATCATCCAGGTCATCATCTTCTGCTGCATGGGGTCGCCCATGGCGGGCGTCAGCTTGCTCTGCACGATGGTGACCGCCGCCATCAGCAGCGGCAGGATGTTGACGGCAATGGGGAGCACCCCGGCGAAGAGGTTCTCGGGCTCGCTCAGGTCAGCCACCCAGAGGAACGGCGCAAAGCGCAGCTCCACCGCGCTGCGCAGCACGGTGTAGAGCGCGATGAAGACCGGGAGCTGCACCAGCATCGGGAGGCAGCTCGAGAACGGGTTCACCTTGTTTTCCCGGTAGACCTTCCAGATCTCCTGCTGCAGCTTGTGCGGCTCGTCCTTGAACTGCTCCTGGACCGCCTTGATCTTCGGCTGCACGTCGCGCATGCGCTTGGCGCTCTCCGTGCTCTTGTGCGTGAGCGGCCAGAAGACGATGCGCACGAGCAGCGTGAGCAGGATGATCGCCACGCCGTAGTTGGGGATCACCCCGTAGAAGAAGTTCAGCAGCGGCACAAGCGGCTTGCAGAACCAGGAGAAGAAGCCGAACTCCATGATCTCGCTGCGGCGCTGCCCCTGGTCGGTGAGGTAGGAGAGCTTCTTCGGCCCGATGTAGAGCTGGTAGCTGCGCTCCAGGCTCTGTCCCTGCTCCAGCAGGGCGCCGGGAAAGGCCACGGCGCCGGCAATGTGCGACATGGCAAACGCGGCCTGGCTCGGATCGCGGGCGGCCTCCACGCGGAATGCGGTGTTGGAAACCGAGGGTGCCAGCGCCTGCACGAAGAACCGCGACTTGAGCGCCACCCATTGCTGCGCGCCAAGCACGGTCTGCTCGGCCTTGTCCGGCAGGGCGCGCCCCGAGCCGCCGCAGCCAAACGAGCTCACGCCGAAGAGCTTGGGCAGCTCGCTGCTCCAGTGGCGAACCTTGCTCTCCGGCCCGCAGGCGAACGAATCGGCCGAGAGCTCGTCATTCTTGGAGCTGCCGCGGTAGAACGTGCCCAGCGACACCCAGTTGGTCTCGACCCGGAGCGGGAGCACGGAGGTGTTGGAGATGCGGTCCGTGACCAGGACCTGGTGGCGCTCGCGCAGCGCGATGGTGCGCTCCACGCGCAGGCCATGCGGCGTGACAAACGTCAGCATGACCGTGCCGTTGGATCCCGGGCGGAGGGTGTAGTCGGCATCCGCCGGAACACCCGGCAGGCCGGAGAGCGCCAGCGCCGGCTGCGGATCAAAGACGAGGATCACCGGGCTGCTCCCCTTTTCCGGGCGTGCGCCGTAGGCGGGGAGCGTGGCGGCCCGCAGCGTGGCGCCGCGCGAGGAGATCAGCAGCTCCATGTCTGCCGAGCGCAGGACGTTCGTCTCTTCGGGCAGCAGGTGGGCGGCCGGCGCGGTGGTTTCGGCCGCGGCCGGCAGCGCGTGGGTGACCGCCGCTTCGCTGCTGGCGGCTGCGGGCGCGGCGAGCGTGGCCGTGGCCGCGGCATTGGTGGAGAGTGTGGTTGTGGCTGCACGCTCGGCCTGTGCCTGCGCCTGCGTTTTTTTGGCTAGGTCGTTCGAGTACCACAGCCACCCCATCAGCGCGACGAAGAGCAGGGCGACGATCAGTTTGTCATTACGGTTCATAGGTCAGGTTCCGTGGTTAGCACCTTTTCGATCAGGATATGCGGTTTCGCGTGCAGCCTGGATCATCCAAGTGGAAGGACACAGAGGCCACAGAGAAAGAAAGAGAGCACAGAAAAAAATTCATGCTGCTGCGGCCGGCTCGCTGCCCGCAGCCAGGCATTTCTCTGTGGTCTCTGTTCCTCTCGGTGCTCTCGGTGTCCTGAACGTGTACGCTCATTGGGTTGCGGGCTGATGCCCGCCTTGCGATATTCTATTATCCGTGACATGCGGCCCTCTTGATCCAACAGCCTTCTGTCTTCCGCCTATGCACCTGCACCGGGCGGCACCGGGTCATAGCCGCTGGGGCCGAACGGGCGGCAGCGCAGGATGCGCCGGCCGGTCAGCCGCAGACCGCGCCACGCGCCGTGCACGCGCAGCGCTTCCATGCTGTAGTGCGAACACGACGGCTCGAAGCGGCAGCAGTTGCCCATGTGGGCCCCGAGCAGGACCTGGTATGCCCGCACGCAGACGATCAGCAGCTTGCTCAGCATGGGCTCTCCCTCCAGATGCCGGCCCGGCGGCAGGTCGTGCGGAGGTCTGCTTCCACATCCTGCCGCTTGACGTGTTCGATCCGTCCCCGCGCCAGCAGCAGCACGTCCACATCCGGCTGCAGGTGCGTCCGGTTCAGCCGGAACGCCTCGCGCAGCAGCCGGCGCGCGCGGTTGCGGGAAACGGCCGACGGCAGGGTCCGCCTGCTGGTCACCACGCCCATGCGCCGGTCGGCATCCGGCGCAACCCGCAGCCACAGCACCAGAAAACGTCCCGGAACGGAGCGCTCCCGCGCAAAGGTGTCGCGATAAAGCGCGGGCAACATGCGGCGCGAGCGCGGCAATCCAAAATCGCACGCCACGGCGTCGGCTTCCGGCGGCTGTACACCGGGGTGCGCGCTGTCCGGCTCCCGGCCCATATGAACGCTCCGTGCGTGAAGCTAGTTCGCGAGGCGTGCGCGCCCCTTGCTGCGGCGGCTGGCAAGCACCTTGCGGCCACCCTTGGTGGCCATGCGCGCCCGGAAGCCGAGCTTGCGCTTCCGCTTGATCTTGGAGGGCTGGTAAAGCATCTTCATAGGTCGTACTCCTGCATCTGGCTTCTGGAAAGAACAGAGAAGAGTACCATTTCGGTGGCCATAGTCAACCGCTGCTCGCAACTTATTGGCGTGGAGTCTGTTGTGAGCGAAAAATCCGCGGCTCTTTTTCCGCTGACGTGCGTTCAGCCACCTGACACAATGAACGGCATGTCGCAGCCCAGCATCGATGTTCTGGTGATCGGAGCCGGCCCCGCGGGTCTCCTGGCGGCGACCATGGCCGCTGCAGCAGGGCGGCGCGTGCGGGTTTGCGAGCGCATGGAAAGCGCCGGCCGCAAGCTGTTGGCGACCGGCGGCGGGCGCTGCAATTTCACGACCACAGCCGGCATCGACGACATCTGCGCCGCCTTTGGCCGCCAGGGTCGCTTTCTGCACCCCGCGGTGAGCGGCTTCCCGCCGCCCGCCATCCGCGCATTTTTTGCCGCAGCCGGTGTGCCGGGCGTGGCGCAGGCGGATGGCTGCGTTTTTCCGGTGTCCCAGCGGGCGCGCGATGTGCTCGAGGCGCTGGTGCGCGAGGCCACCCGCCACGGCGCGGCCATCGACAGCCGTTGCGCGGTCCGCCAAATCGTGGTGCGCGACGGCGCCGTGGCAGGTGTGGAAACCGCGGATGGTTTCGTGAGCGCACCGCGCGTGATCCTGGCCGCCGGCGGCAGGAGCTACCCGGCGCTGGGCTCCGACGGCAGCGGCTTTGCGCTGGCGGAGGCCGCCGGCCATGCGCTGGTCGCGCCCGTGCCTGCGCTCGTGCCGCTGATCACGGCCGAGGCGTGGCCCGGGCAGCTGGCCGGGATTGTGCTCGAGCAGGCGCGGGTGCGGATCGACCGCAAGGGGCAGCCGCGGGAAGGGCGCGCCGGGCCGGTGCTCTTTACGCACCGCGGCGTGAGCGGTCCGCCGGTGCTCGATCTTTCCGGCAGCGTGGCCGCGCTGCTGGCCCAGGGCGCGCCGGTGCCGCTGCTGCTGGCGCCGCGGCTCGACCGCGATGCCGCCGCCTGGCGTGCGCGGTTCGACGGCTGGCGCGCGGCGTTCGGCAAGCGCGCGGTTCATAACCTGCTGGCCGGCGAACTGCCGCGCGGCCTGGCGCAGATTCTGTGCGAGCAGACCGGCCTGGCGGAAGCCACGCCGGCGCAGGCGCGGCGGGAACAACTCGACGCGCTGGCACGCCTCTGCGCGGAGATGCCGCTGACCATCCCGCAGACCGGGGGGTGGGAGCACGCCATGGTCACGCGCGGCGGCGTGGCGCTGGCCGGGGTCGACCCGCGCACCCTGCAGAGCCGGCGCGTGAAAGGGCTCTTCTTCGCCGGCGAAATTCTCGACCTCGACGGCCCCTGCGGCGGCTACAACCTCACCTGGGCCTTTGCCAGCGGCCGGCTGGCGGGTTTGCAAAACGCGAAACCGGATTGATCTTCGGGCTGCATGTGCCGATAATGAGCGGCTGCATAAGGAGCCGGCATGAACCTTGCTGATTTGCGCTACACCAAGGACCACGAGTGGATCGGGATGGAGGGGGGCCTGGCCGTGATGGGCATCAGCCAGCACGCGCAGCAGGCGCTGGGGGACATCACGTTTGTCGACCTTCCCAAGGTTGGCAAGGCGCTGAAGCGCCACGACGTGCTCGGCGTGGTGGAGTCGGTCAAGGCCGCCAGCGACATCTTCGCCCCAGTGGCCGGCACCGTGGCCGCGGCCAATGAGGCGCTCGGCGCCTCCCCGGAGCTGATCAACCAGGACCCCTGCGGCCGCGGCTGGATCTGCAAGCTTTCCGGCGTGAATGCCGCGGATCTGGCCGGCCTGATGACCCTGGCGCAATACGAGGCGCTCTGCGCCAGCGCGAAATGACTGCCGCGGATCGCGGAAGTCATTTCGCGCTTCGGGGCTGACTGCCTGTCGTGGATAATACACGCCCATGTCCATCCATCCCGAACTACTCGATCTGCTCCAGCGCCTGGTGGCGTTCCGCACGGACGTCACCGAGGTGGAGCAGGCGGCCTGGCTGCAGACGCTGACCACGGGGTGGGGCGGCACGGCGCGCGTGGATGAGGTGCTTCCCGGGCGCGTGAATTTCCTCGCCACGTTTCCCGGGCGGGACCCCGCGCGCTCCATCCTGTTCGAGGCGCACGGCGACACCGTGGGCGGCGAGGTGCCGCTGCGGCTGGACCCTGCCGCCGGCCTGCTGTACGGCCGCGGCGCGTGCGACCCCAAGGGCGCCCTGGCCGCCATCCTGTTTGCCATGCGGCGCGTGCTGACCGAGCAGGGGCGTCCGCCGGTCACCGTGCACGTCGCCTCCACCTGCAAGGAGGAGAGCGGCTGCGAAGGCGTGCGGGCGCTGCTGGCCTCGGGGTTCCGGGCCGACCTGGCCGTGGTGGGCGAGCCGACGCGGCTGACCCTCATCCGCGCGCACAAGGGGGCGTGGCGCTGCCGGATCACGACGCGCGGCAGGGCCGCGCACAGCTCCGCTCCGGACCGCGGCGTCAACGCCATCTACGGCATGCGGCGCGTGCTGGAGATGCTGGAGCAGCACTATCCCCCGGCGCTGGCCGCGCGCCACGATGCCCTGCTGGGCTCGCCCACCTTGAGCGTGGGGACGATCCGCGGCGGCGTGGCCGTGAACGTGGTGCCGGACACGTGCGAGATCGAGGTGGACTGGCGCCTGATCCCCGGGCAGAGCGGCGGCGAGCTGCTGGCCGACCTGTGCTCCCGCCTGCCAGAGGCGGAAGTTGTGCCGTGCGAAAGCTACCCTCCGTTCCGCGAAGCGGACGACTCGCCCGTGGTGGCGCGGATGCAGCGCGCCTGCATGGCTGCGCTGGGGCAGCCGGCGCCGCTGGGCGCCGTGGCGTGGGCGGCAAACGCCGGGTTTCTCCGGGAGGCCGGCATCCCGTGCGTGATCTTCGGCCCCGGCGACATTGCGCAGGCCCACACGGCCGGCGAGTTTGTGGAGCT
>SESD01000719.1_pt1 | contig 19951 bp, 17 predicted proteins | sample 3171411 | NCBI WGS metagenome assembly SESD01 (sample SAMN06051880, study PRJNA518727) | freshwater metagenome | biome: subpolar coniferous forest; feature: holomictic lake; material: water; isolation source: holomictic Lake 442, 16.5 m depth | place: Canada: near Kenora, Ontario | collected...
CAATAAAAACGTTATCGGTGGCTTCATTAAAGCCGACACTTTGTTTGAGATGTTGTTTTAACAAGTCCATGCCTGCTCCGGTTTTAATGGAGAGGTAACAACTGTAACCGTTTTCTGTTTGTTTTATTTCAGACTCTCTGCCTAACAGGTCTATTTTGTTGTAAACCTTGGTGATATCGATATTGGCGGGCAATGTTTTTAATAACTCTTCTGTTTCCGGTTCCCTAGCATCAATAAGTAGTAAAATTTTATCTGCTTTTAAAATTTCTTCATGCGCCCTGCGTATGCCTTCTTTTTCTATCGAGTTTTCGCTTTCCCTTAAACCGGCGGTATCTATGATGTGCAACGGCATACCATCCAGTTGGATACGTTCTCTCAGTACGTCTCGGGTGGTGCCGGCGATGTCGGTCACTATCGCGGCTTCGTGTCCGGCGAGTGCGTTAAGCAAGCTGGATTTTCCGGCGTTTGGTTTTCCTGCCAAAACAACGGTCATGCCATCACGTAACAAGCGTCCTTGCTGGGCGGTTTTTTGTATTTTTTGAATGCTTTGTAATAACCGGATAATGCGCTTTTCGACGACGCCATCGGTTAAAAAATCAATTTCTTCATCGACAAAATCGATAGAGGCTTCAACGTAGATACGAAGTTCCGTTAGCTCTGTAACCAGTTCATTGATTTGTGCTGAAAAAACACCTTGCATGGATTTTTGTGCCGAGCGTGCCGATTGCTCGGTACTGCTTTCAATTAAATCAGCAACAGCTTCGGCTTGTGCCAAGTCGAGTTTATTATTTAGAAAGGCGCGTTCGGTAAATTCACCAGGATTGGCTAATCGGGCTCCGAGTGAAAGCACTCGCCGTAACAACATGTCCAAAACGACTGAACCGCCGTGCCCCTGTAATTCAAGTATATCTTCGCCAGTGTAAGAGGCGGGTGCGGGAAAGTAAAGACTGATACCAGAATCAATGATGCTATCGTCGTTATCTATAAACGAGGTAAACAGTGCGTGTCTGGGAATTAATAATTTATTAAGTAGTTGTTTGGCGATTTCAGTAACCAGGGCTCCTGAAATTCGAATAATACCTACACCGCCATTCCCTGGCGGTGTTGCAATTGCTGCAATGGTATCTTGATTTAAAAGCAAGTTATCCCGCTTTTTCTATTTGCTTGGTGATATAGGTTTGTTGAATGATAGACAGGGTATTATTAATAACCCAGTATAAAACCAAACCTGCCGGAAAAAATAGAAAGAAAATGGTAAAGACTATAGGGAACATCTTCATCACTTTAGCTTGAATAGGATCTATCGGCGCCGGATTTAGACCTTGCTGAATTTTCATGGTAATACCCATGATTAACGGCAAGATGTAAAAAGGATCTTGTATTGATAAATCCTGTATCCATAGCATAAACGGTGCCTGACGAAACTCAACCGTTTCACTTAATACCCAGTACAAAGCCATAAATACGGGGATTTGTATCAGGATAGGCAAACATCCTCCCAACGGATTAACTTTTTCTTTTTTATACAGACCCATCATTTCAGTATTAAAGCGCGGTCTGTCGTCAGCAAAACGTTCTTGTAGTTCTTTAAGACGTGGCTGAATTTTACGCATTTTAGCCATTGATTTGAAACTGGCTTGTGATAATGGAAAGAACAATAGCTTAATACAGAATGTGACTCCCATAATAGCCAAGCCCCAGTTGCCAATAACACTGTGTATTTTATTCAGTAACCAGTAAATAGGCTTACCAATAAAAGTTAACACACTATAATCAACCGTAAGTTCAAGACCGGGAGCAACTTGTTCCATCATAGGCTGGATTTTAGGGCCGGCAAATAATCGTGAAACAAATTGGACATCGGTATTGGCTTCAACCGTTACTGATGGAGAGTACGTACCAATTACGTAACGTCCATCTTTTAGTTCTTTGGTATAAAAATGGTTTTCTTGATCGGCGGGTGGAACCCAAGCTGAGGCAAAATAATGTTGGATCATTGCAGTCCAACCACCTTTGCTGATGACATCAAGAGTCTCATCTGCCATATCATCAAAACTTATTTTTTGGTATTTGCTTTTTTCGGTGTAAATAACCCCACCATCATAGGCTCTCATCCCCCCTGTCAGCATATTACCCTTGCCTTCAGTATTCTCTGCTCTTAATAACTGACTGTACTGTCTGCCTGACCAAGGTTTTCCCGAGTTATTTTTTACTTGTTGTCCCAGGGTTATCTCGTAACTTCCACGTTTAAAGGTGAATAATTTAGTAATAACAAGCCCCTTGTTATCGGTCCATGTTATTGGAACGGTTAAACTGTCTTGTCCGGGTTGTAAGGTATAACTGTCTTGCTCATTGGTAAAAACCGTATAATGATTTGGCGCAGCGGCCAAGCCACTACCTGCTATCAAGCCACTTTGGGCAACAAACAATTTTTCTTGATTATCATTAAACAAACGAACCGGTGCCGAGTTTGTTTCAGCGACGTCCATCCCAATCATTTTGCGTAAGTTGTTTACAACATTATTCGCTTTTTCTATCGGGTAATTCAACAAATCCAGATTGGTGACCGTGCCGCCTTGCAAATCAATTTCAAGTGCAATAACATCCGTTTTAACTTTCACGGTTTTAGCAGTCGATGCCGCCGAAACAGGAACAGATACCTGTGATTGTAGGCCGGATTCTGGTTGTGAAGAGGCTTCTGCTGTCATTGGCACATCTTCTTTAGCCTTAATGCCTTCTGGACTTACGATTGCAGCAATTTCAGGTTTTGGGCCATAGTCCAGATCCCAAGCCTGCCACAACATAAATACAAGCATTGCAAAAGTAACGACGAGTATAAATCTTAAATTATCCATTCTTATTACCAAATTTTTCCGGAACGGGATCAATGCCCCCTTGATGAAAAGGGTGGCACTTTAATAATCTTTTGAAAGTGAGATAGGAGCCAATAATAGCACCGTGGCGCTGAAGTGCTTCTACGGAATAACTTGAACAGCTTGGATAAAAACGACAGTTAGAGCCCAGCAAAGGGCTTATAAAGAATTTATAAAACTTTATAATTGCTATGAGCAGGAAGCGCATTTGGATACCAACCTAAGCCAATGTTTTTCCAATGACTTTCTTAATAATTCCTGCGAAGCATCAACGGCTTCCCTGCGAGCCAAAACAACAATGTCTATATTTCCCAAGCTTTGTTGTTGTATTCTAAAATTTTCCCTCACAGCCCGTTTAATAACGTTTCTATGTACTGCTTTTCTTATATTTTTTTTGGCAATTGCCAAGCCTAGCCTTGGATGATCAAAATCATTCCTTATGGCTAATAGGGTAAAATACATGTCACTTGATTTTACAGGCTTAGCAAAAACTTTTTTATATTCAGCCGGTTTTTTTAACCGTAACTGGGGGGGAAAATCAAAATTGTGCTCTGTCACCCAATATCAACTAAACAGTTAACTGAGCGCGACCTTTTGCTCTACGAGCGTTTATAACTCTACGACCACCGACGGTTGCCATTCTTGCACGAAAACCATGGGTTCTGGCGCGTTTGATTTTACTGGGTTGGTATGTTCTTTTCATATTACTTAAAGCCTATTCAGATGATTGTTAACAAAAACAGATAAAAAAGACTACGGATGATAAAATAATATACATAGTCTGTCAATTCTGTAGCGAAATGTTTTATTGCTGTATAGTGATAAAAAACAAATTCATCCTAACTTAACACCTATCAATATCTTATTTAATTCAATGAGCTCAATTTGGGATAACTGTCTTACTAAACTTGAAAATGAAATCGCCGGTTCTGATTTCAGCACCTGGATACGCCCATTACAGGCACTGGAAAGCGATGGGCAACTAAAACTACTAGCACCCAACCGATTTGTTTTAGACTGGGTCAAGCAACATTATTTTGCCAAAATTAAAGAATCTATACATGAGTTTTCAAACGGCGCATTAGAATTAAATCTTGAAATTGGTTCAAAAAAATCGACAACACCCGCCGCGATAACCAGCGTAAAACCGGTCGAAATAAAAAAAACCAGTCCTAATTTTCTTAATAAAGCGTTTACTTTTGAAAATTTTGTTGAAGGTAAGTCTAATCAACTTGCAAGAGCTGCTTCCCTTCAAGTTTCTGAAAACATTGGGAAAGCTTACAATCCTTTACTTATTTACGGTAGCTCCGGTTTGGGTAAAACCCATCTTATGCATGCGATAGGTAATGCTGTTTTTCAGAAAAATCCGTCAGCAACGATTGTTTATCTGCATTCTGAAAAATTTGTTCAGGATATGGTTAGGGCATTGCAGCAAAATTCAATTAATTCCTTTAAAGAATATTATCGTGGTATTGATGTACTTTTAATTGATGACATTCAATTTTTTGCCGGAAAAGAGCGCTCTCAGGAAGAATTTTTTCATACCTTCAATACCCTTTTGGATAAAAAACACCAAATTGTTTTAACGTGTGACAAATATCCCAAAGAAATTGTTGGTCTTGAAGATCGCTTAAAATCACGATTTGGCTGTGGCCTTCCTGTTTCTATTGAACCACCAGATATGGAAACCAGAGCCGCTATTTTAATGAAAAAAGCAGCGCAAGTGAATGTAGAACTCCCTCAGGAAGTCGCTTTTTTTATTGCCAAAAAAATTCCTTTTAACGTCCGTGATCTTGAAGGCGCTTTAAGGCGAGTTATTGCCAATGCACAATTTACCGGGCGTGAAATTACCACAGAATTTACCAAAGAAGCCTTGCATGATTTGATTTCATTAAAAGACAAGCTGGTTAACATGGACAATATCCAAAAAACTGTCGCTGAATATTTTAAAATCCGCGTTGCCGACTTATCCTCTAAAAACAGAAAACAAACCGTTACCCGTCCACGACAAATGGCCATGTGTTTGGCTCGAGAATTAACGTCACACAGCTTTCCTGAAATAGGCGATGCCTTTGGTGGCCGTGACCATACCACGGTCATGAATGCTTGTAAAAAAATTAATGAGTTGAAAGAAGCTGATCACAAAATTGCTGAAGATTATTCAAATCTCTTAAGAACGCTGTCACATTAAATGCCAACTTGACTGAAAAGTATCAACCTCGACAACTTAATCTGTTGATAAATTTGTGCATAAGTCCATTATTACTGGGGATAATACTGTGTATTAAATTTAATATTATAAATGCTTAATATTTAAACAGGCGTTATACACACCCTAACTACAGCATAAAATACGATTTAACTTATTGAATATAATAACTAAAAGTAACTTATCCACAGATTTTAACCGACTTAATAGTAATAAAATAAAGATTAAGTAACATTATATTATTAACTACAAAACTAACAGGTTGAAGCCATAGTTAGCATAAAATAAAGAAACCTTGCAAAACGGACAAATTAAAAAACCGAGCATTATCCAAAATTACAATTTTTCATAAACACTTTAATCTGAGTGTTAACGTCTACTTTTTTAAAAAAGAATTTTGGTAATTAAGGTTAAATCATCAAGGATTAAGAAGCGCCTCAACTATGAAATTAAGCCAAAACGATGATAGTCCTGTGGATAAATCTGTGAGCAAACCTATTATTACTGGGGGTAAAGTTGTGTATAAAAATAAATATTGAAAACACGTATTATTTAAACAGAGGTTATACACATCCTGACAACAACATAAAAATATTAGTAATCTATTGATTTATTAAATTTTTAATGGGTTATCCACAGATTTTAACTGGCTTAATAATAATAAAGTAAAGATTAAGTAACATTATATTATTAATCGCAAAAAGTATTTTTTTGCAGCTTAATTTTAAATTGCACCACTTTAGGCTTAAAGCTAAACTTCAAACCTATAAAGTGATGGCAAGGGGTGTGGATAATATTGTGGATAAAGCTGTTAATTCTGTGAATAACTCTGTTGATAACAGTGGTTTTTATCAATACATACCCATTATTATCATCATAAATAAAAATTAACTAATTGATTTTTAAATTTAAAAACCATTTTTCCACAGCTTTTTATTAAACTAACTGTAATAATACAAACAAATGAAATTTATTATTAATCGAGAAGAAATTTTAACGCCTTTACAGCAAATAGTCAGCGTTATAGAGAAAAGACAAACGATGCCTATTTTGTCGAATGTGCTGATGGTTATTGATGATGAGCAGTTAATACTGACGGGTACGGATCTGGAAATTCAGATTATTGCCAAAATCAATATCAAATTAGCAACACCCGGTTCAATTACCGTACCGGCCAGAAAGTTTTTAGATATTTGCAGGCTTTTACCCAATGGTGCTGAAATTAAATTTGAACAACAAGAGGATAAAGTAAAAATATTATCTAATCGAAGCAGATTTTCGTTAAGTTGTTTGCCTGCGGACAATTATCCCGAATTCTCTGAATCTGAATTAGAGAATCATTTTTTTATTAATGCCGGTAAATTTAAAAAAGCACTCGATAAGACAGTTTTTTGTATGGCTAATCAGGATGTCCGTTACTACCTAAATGGCTTAATGCTTAACATCTCCAATAGCAAAGTTAAACTGGTTGCATCGGATGGTCATCGATTATCTATTTATGAAGATCTCTTAGACGAAGGTACCGGTTATGAAGCCCGGATTATTTTTCCTAGAAAAGGTGTTTTAGAGCTGAGTCGATTACTGGATGATGCAGATGTTGAGTTGAAAGTTGAGTTTTCCACTAATAATATTAAAATTTTTATAAAGAATCTGATTTTTTCCGCAAAATTAGTGGATTCAAAATATCCGGATTTTGGCAAAGTTTTTCAACAAGAATTTTTTAATCCGATTCATATTCAAAAACAAGTATTAAAAGATGCCTTAACCCGTGTCGCTATTTTATCCAACGAAAAATTTAAAGGCGTTACCTTGGATATTACGCAGGACAGTTTAAGAATCAGTACCCACAATCCTGAACATGATGAAGCTGAAGAAGAACTCATTATCGAATATACTGGGGAACCACTTTCTATTGCCTTCAATGCCCAATATTTACTGGATGCGGTTTCAAACTTGGATTCTGACCTTGCGGTATTAACCATTGCCAGTAATTCCAGTAGCTGTTTTATCGATGAACCTACAGATTGTGTTTATAAATTTATCGTGATGCCTATGCGCCTCTAAGTTTTAAGGCAATGACGTTACTGAAACTGGATATTTACGCCGTCAGAAATATCCTAAAACAAACTATTATCCCGGATGCCGCCATGAATTTTATTTATGGGGAAAATGCCAGTGGTAAGAGTGCGATTATCGAGGCCATTTTTATTTTAGGGCGCGCAAAATCTTTCCGTTCTACAACGATTAAGTCCGTTATTAATTTTGCAGAAAATCAACTGATTGTTTCTGCTCAAACACAGCAAGCGAATGGCAGCAAACTTCATTTAGGGATTCAACTGGACAGTAAAAGTTTTTCTTGTCGTATTAATCAACAAACTACACAAAAGAGATCTGATCTCGCTTATGCTTTACCGTTGCAAATTATCCACCCTAAAAGTTTTGAGTTACTTGATGCGGGGCCGCAACTAAGAAGAGAGTTTTTAGATTGGGGTGTTTTCAATGATGATGAAAAATTTTTACCCTCATGGCGAAATTTCAAAACAGCTTTGTCACAGCGAAATGCTTTATTAAAAGCAAAGCGTCCTGAGTATATTAATGTTTGGGATAAGGAACTTGTTTATTACGGTACAATAGTCAACACTTACCGACAACTTTACCTACAAAAGTTTAAACCGGTATTTTCTGATATCATAAATCAATTTCTTGATATTGATAATGTCGACATAAAACTTTTATCCGGTTGGGACACCGCCATGGATTTTCAACAGATTTTAATTGAAAACCTGGATAAAGACCTGCGTTATGGATTTACTCATAATGGCCCACACCGTGCTGATTTTCAATTATTAGTTGATAACCGATTAGCCAAAGATTTTGTTTCACGCGGACAACTTAAGATATTTGTAATGAGCTTAAAATTGGCACAGGTAAAGTTACTTGCTAATGAATACAGTAATATGGGCTGTATTTTATTTGATGATTTTGCGGCAGAGCTTGATGTTATTAATCGTGCGAAATTATTACACTATTTAGCTGAAATGAAATGTCAGGTATTTATAACAGCAACTGAGCTTTCTGACTTTGGCGATTTAACCCACATAAAAAATTACAAAATGTTCCACGTGGAACATGGCAACATAAAACAAATGTAATGTTCCACGTGGAACATTCACAATAACAGAAAAAGCAGGAGAGTCATGAGTAACAATAGCGATCAATACGATAGTTCTAATATTCAAGTTTTAAAAGGTCTGGACGCCGTAAGAAAACGGCCAGGTATGTATATTGGCGATACTGATGACGGCTCCGGTTTGCATCACATGGTGTTTGAGGTTGTTGATAACTCCATTGATGAAGCCTTGGCCGGTTACTGTAAAGAAGTTAAGGTCATCATTCATAGCAATGGATCTGTATCAGTTTCTGATGACGGTCGCGGTATTCCCGTTGATATTCATAAAGAAGAGGGACGGTCTGCGGCAGAAGTTATTATGACGGTACTCCATGCCGGCGGTAAGTTTGATGATAATGCTTATAAGGTTTCAGGCGGTTTACACGGCGTCGGGGTATCTGTTGTTAATGCCTTGTCTGAAGAGTTAAATCTGGAAGTACGAAAAAATGGTCAGTTGTATAAGCAACAGTATCTTATGGGTAACCCCGTTGCACCCTTGGTCGCAGTCGGTCCGACTGAAGGCTCCGGTACCTTAATCAATTTTAAACCCAGTACAGAAACGTTTACAGATGTTGAATTTCATTACGATATACTGGCGAAAAGATTAAGAGAATTATCATTTTTAAACTCAGGTGTGCGCATTAGCCTGCAAGATGAACGTACCGATAGACAAGATGTATTTGAATTTGAAGGCGGCATTAGTGCTTTTGTTGTTCATCTCAATAAAAACAAAACCCCGCTATTTCCGGAAGTATTTTATTTTATAGCCGAAAAAGAAGGTGTGACGGTAGAAGTCGCCATGCAGTGGAATGATTCTTATCAGGAAAATGTATTCTGCTATACCAACAACATTCCACAACGTGATGGTGGCAGTCATTTGGCCGGCTTTAGGGGCGCATTAACACGGACTATCAATCAATACATTGAATCCAGCGGCTTGGCTAAAAAAGAAAAAGTACAAACGACCGGTGATGATGCTAGAGAAGGTTTAACGGCCGTGTTGTCAGTTAAAGTACCTGATCCAAAATTTTCATCACAAACAAAAGACAAGTTGGTTTCCTCAGAAGTTAAGCCACTGGTTGAATCAACGATGAATGAAAAGCTACAAGAATTTCTACTTGAAAAACCGCAAATAGCTAAAACCATTGTTGGCAAGATTATCGATGCCGCCCGTGCCAGAGAAGCAGCGCGTAAAGCGCGTGAAATGACACGTCGAAAAACAACGTTAGATATTGCCGGTTTACCAGGAAAGCTTGCGGATTGTCAGGAAAAAGATCCGGCATTATCCGAATTGTTTTTAGTGGAAGGTGATTCAGCGGGTGGCTCTGCAAAACAAGGTAGAGATCGTCGGACCCAAGCTATTTTGCCTTTAAAAGGCAAAATTTTAAATGTCGAGAAAGCTCGCTTTGATAAAATGATATCTTCAGAAGAAGTGGGCACATTAATCACGGCGTTGGGCTGTGGCATTGGCAAAGACGAATACAATCTGGCTAAATTGCGTTATCACCGCATTATTATCATGACCGATGCGGATGTTGATGGCTCACATATCAGAACTTTATTACTGACGTTTTTTTATAGACAATTACCAGAGATAGTAGAAAAAGGTTATATCTATATTGCCCAACCGCCGTTATACAAAGTTAAAAAAGGTAAGCAAGAACATTACGTTAAGGACGATACCCAGTTAAATGAATATCTGATTCAGCTTGCGCTCGATAAAGCCCAGCTTTTTACCGATGAAACAGCGCCACCAATTCAGGGTCAGGGTTTGGAAAAACTCGCAAAGGAATTTACCGGTGTCGTGAGCGTCATCAATCGTTTATCCAGACGTTACGATGATGTTTTTCTTGAGCAATTTTGTTACATGGATGTCATTAATGACGACCTAAAACAAGATCAACAAAAACTCACCGCCTGGTTTGCCAAGATGGAACAACAACTGAAAGAGTGTGAAAGCAAGGCCGTGTTCTTAATTGAACTGGACTACAAAGCCGCTAACGAATTTTCGGCAGTTGTTAATAAAAAACTGCATGGTATAACCAAAACGTTTGTATTGCCCTCGACTTTCTTTAACGGCAAGGATTACCAGAAAATTTCCCAATACGCCAATGATACGGCGGGTATGTTTAATGAAGCATCCTATATGCAAATGGGCGAAAGACAACAGCCCGTCAACAGCTTTAAACAAGCTTTTGAATGGATGATGAAAGAAATTAAAAAAGGCCAGCATATACAGCGTTACAAAGGTTTGGGTGAAATGAATCCTGAACAATTGTGGGAAACTACACTGGATTCCAATAACCGCCGGTTGTTGCAGGTTAGAATTGAAGACGTGATCGCAGCGGATGAAATTTTTACTACGTTGATGGGCGATGTCGTAGAACCCCGACGCGATTTTATTGTTAAAAATGCCTTGGATGTCACCAATCTGGATGTTTAATTATGCTAACTTACCCTCAAATTGATCCCGTTGCATTGGCCTTAGGCCCCGTAAAAATACATTGGTATGGACTGATGTATGTGATTGGTTTTGCCGCTGTTTGGTTTATCGGACAAAAACGTGCGGAGCAACCTTGGTCACCCATTAAACCTGAGGCTATAGAAGATCTGGTTACTTATGGCGCGGTGGGCGTAATTTTGGGTGGCAGAATAGGCTATATTTTATTTTATAATTTTACTGAATTTCTAAGTAACCCGATTATTCTGTTTAAAATATGGCAAGGCGGCATGTCCTTTCATGGTGGTATGTTGGGGGTTTTTATTGCAATGTGGTTTTTTGCAAAAAAACAGCAATGCACCCTGCTGCAACTGACCGATATTATCGCGCCGCTGGCACCGATAGGCTTGGGGGCAGGGCGCATCGGTAATTTTATCAATTCCGAACTCTGGGGTAGAACGACCGATGTGCCTTGGGCGATGATATTTCCTAATGGTGGCCCGCTTGCGCGTCATCCGTCACAACTGTACGAAGCCTTTTTAGAAGGATTCGTACTGTTTATTATTCTCTGGTTGTATTCCGCTAAACCAAGACCGGTGGGCGCAATTACCGGGATGTCCTTGTTTTTCTATGGCTGCTTCCGGTTTTTTGTCGAGTTTTTTAGAATGCCGGACGCGCAGTTAGGTTTTCTGGCTTTGGATTGGGTTACCATGGGGCAGATACTATCAACACCGATGATAATTATTGGTGCGGGATTTATTTATTTTGCCTATAAAAAAAGTATTTCGAATAACCAATGAATATGAATAAAATAACTTGAGTATTTTAATTCCTGGCCTTCCTGCCTGAAGACTTTTGGGGGTATGATATAACCTTCAAGTTATTTTTTGCATGCTGCTATACAACCATTAACTAAAGCGAGTGGTTGTTTAGAAAACTACTACATAGTCTTTCGACAGGTTCTCAAGATGAATGGTTTGTGATGATTTCTTTCATGTTGAGATTGTTAAAACGTGAGCTTAATCAATTTGTTCACGAATTTATATTAGTTAAAACTTCTCATTCAACTTGTAAGCTAAGGAAACGGAATTCGCCCATCCTCACTAATCAATTTATCCAGATTTTGAAGGCTGCAGTGCGTTTTTTTGAAATAACTTAATTAAGGCTGATTTATGCGTTTAAATTTATAACTCAATTCCGATAGACAAAAAAAACATGAAGCAATATTTGGAATTACTCGATAAAATTCGCACTGAAGGCACTTTAAAAGGCGATAGAACCGGTAGCGGTACGTTGTCTATTTTTGGTCATCAAATGCGCTTTAATTTGGCTGAGGGGTTTCCTTTGGTGACTACTAAAAAAATTCATTTAAAATCAATAATTTATGAGTTGTTATGGTTTTTAAGAGGCGAGACTAACCTGAGATTTTTACATGAGCATCAGGTTAATATCTGGAATGAATGGGCGGATGAAAAAGGTGATTTAGGGCCGGTGTACGGATATCAATGGCGTTCATGGCCCACTCCGGATGGTCACCACATTGACCAGATTCAGCAGGTCATTGAGCAATTGAAAAAAACGCCAAATAGTCGGCGAATTATTGTCTCGGCGTGGAATGTGGCAGATTTACCCGATGAAAATATAAGTCCGCAACAAAATGTAGCGTACGGTAAAATGGCCTTGGCACCTTGTCACGCTTTTTTTCAGTTTTATGTAGCCGATGGCAAGTTGTCATGCCAACTCTATCAGCGCAGTTGCGACACTTTTTTAGGTTTGCCGTTCAATATTGCCAGTTATGCATTATTAACGCATATCGTGGCTCAGCAGGCCGATATGGAAGTAGGCGATTTTGTCTGGACGGGTGGTGATGTGCATTTGTATCTTAATCATCAGGAGCAATCTGCATTGCAGTTAAAACGTAAGCCCTACAAACTTGCTACGTTAACAATTAAACGTAAACCAGAGTCAATATTTGATTACCAGTATGAAGATTTTTGTTGTGCCGATTATCAAGCCCATGAACATATCAAGGCACCGATTTCTGTTTAATGAAATACCTTCTTTTTTAGTAAAAAGAGTTATGAAAAAATGAACATAATACACAAAGCACACCCTTGGCACGGCATTAAACCGGGCGATAATGCGCCAACCATCGTAACCGCATTCATCGAAATTGTTCCCTCAGATACGGTTAAGTATGAAATCGATAAGGAAAGTGGTTATCTTAAAATTGATCGGCCACAAAAGTTTTCCAATATGATTCCCACGCTTTATGGTTTTATTCCACAAACCTATTGCGCCGAAAGAATCGCTGAATATGCGGAACTTAAATCAGGAAAGAAAGTTACCAAAGGCGATGGCGATCCGTTGGATATTTGCGTTTTAAGTGAGCGCAGCGTAACCCACGGCGATATTTTATTACAGGCAATTCCAATTGGCGGCTTTCGTTTGCTGGATGGCGGCGAAGCTGATGATAAAATAATTGCGGTGATGAAAGGAGATGAATTTTATCGGCAATGGAATGATGTTTCAGATTGTCCTGAGTCTTATATCAATCGCCTTAAACATTATTTTTTGACATACAAGCATCTTCCCAGTGAAAAGAGTATTTGCGAAATAACCAATGTTTATGGGCGTGAAGAAGCACATGAAGTGATTAGGCGTTCAATGGAAGATTATCAAAACCATTTTGGTTGCGAGGAAGCTTCCAATTAAGCGATCCATTTAAAGCGGGACGATTTTACAGATACCATCCCTTTAAGGGATGTTATCTGTCTTGCTTTTAATTGGGTAGCCAAGTTGTAGTTTTAAAGCTATAAGGTTTTAAGATATTCCAGGGTCATAAACAGTGCCGCGATTGAGCGGGCTTCGGTACAGGTGCCCGTGGCAATTAACTTATTGATATTGTTTATTTTCCAGGGAATAACTTCCAGCTCCTCCGGTTCATCGCCCGCCAGTTTTTCTGCGTACAAATCCTGAGCGATGACTATTTCTGTAATATGCTCCAAATAAGAGGGTGCCAAGGAGAAAGAACTTAAGTGATGCAGCTTTCTGGCACCAAAACCGACTTCTTCTTTAAGTTCCCTGTTGGCTGTCTCTAAAAAAGATTCACCGGCATCGGTTTTGCCTTTGGGTAAGCCTATTTCATAACGGTGTACACCGGCAGAATATTCTCTAATCAATAACACTGTTTCACTATCCAGCATAGGTACAATCAATACAGCGCCACCGGGATTACCGCGAGCCAGGCGTTCGTAATTGCGTAGTTCGCCATTGCTAAATTGTATATCCAGTGATTCTATGCGAAATAAACGGCTTTTAGCGATAGTCGTTTTGTTTAGAATGATCGGTTTGTCAGACATTGTGCTATTTTAAGTGGTAATTATTTTCGACAAATATAACCCACTATGATGATTGATTGGAAAAAAATTGATACTGTTTTACTGGATATGGATGGCACCCTGCTGGATTTGAACTTTGATAATCACTTTTGGAAAGAGTTTGTACCGTTAAAATATGCGCAGCAAAAAGACTTAAGCGTAGACGCTGCAAAACAGGCATTGGAACCCCAGTTTAAAAGCATGGAAGGGACGCTGGAATGGTATTGTCTGGATTACTGGAGTGAAGTTTTACAACTGGATATTGCCGGCTTAAAAGCTGAAATTTCCGGGTTGATTGCGGTATTACCGCACGTCACTGAATTTTTGGAAAAACTTCAGCAATCCTCACAGCGGGTTCTGCTGGTTACCAATGCACATCGAGACAGTTTGGGTTTAAAAATGGAAAAAACCTGTTTGCAGCCGTTTTTTGATGACATTATCAGTTCGCATGACTTGGGATTTCCTAAAGAAAATCCCGGTTTTTGGCCACTTTTGCAGCAACAGCAAGCTTTTGATAAACAAACCACGTTATTGATTGATGACAGCCTTGCCGTATTAAATTCAGCCCGGCAGTTTGGTATCGCGCATTTAATTTCTGTCAGTAAACCTGATAGCCGGCAGCCTAAAAAAACCGTCATTGACTATCTGGCTATTGAAGATTTTCGGGAGCTTATGATCGGGCTGTAGGTTTACGGTTTCTGTCAGGGTTGGGACGCTTGCCTTGATACTCTGTTTTAGGTTTTTGCGGTCTTTTTTCCGGCGTTATAATTTCAGCTAAAAGATCTGCAGTGATTGCTTTAACAGGGATTTTTTGACCAATAAAATCTTCAATATCCGGCATTGAATAAGCATAATGTTCACAGATAAAGCTGATAGCCACGCCGCTGGCACCAAAACGTGCAGTTCTGCCGATTCTATGGACATAATCTTCTGCATCTTGGGGTAAATCATAATTAATAACATGGGACACATCGGGAATATGAAGGCCTCTGGCGGCAACATCCGTGGCAATTAACAGGGTAATTCTGTTTTCCTGAAAGTCATTTAACAATTGCTGGCGTTTATCTTGCGGTACATCACCACTGAGGGCGGCGGTTTTATAGCCATTGGCGTTCAGCGTGTCATCCAGTTGTTCAGCACAGCGTTTGGTATTAACAAAAATAATGCTGCGTTGTGGCTGATAATGATTTAACAAGCCGATCAATAAGGGGATTTTTTGTTCGTTAGCAGGACAATACGCGCTTTGTTGTATGGCTTTCGAGGTGACTTCTTTAGTTTCTATACGAATCAACACCGGATTATTCATGTGTTCATAAGCCAGTTCAGTCACTTTATAAGATAACGTCGCTGAAAACAACATATTTAAGCGCAGTTCAGGCGCCGGCATTCGCCGTAATAAATAACGGATATCTTTTATGAAACCCAAATCAAACATACGGTCGGCTTCATCCATGACGGTGACTTGCACATTGTCCAGCGTGAAGGCATTTTGCCGGTAAAAATCAATAATACGACCCGGTGTGCCAATGATAATATCAACATTGGATTTTATGGTATCCAGTTGTTTTTGATAGTCAGTGCCGCCGTAAATCAGGGCAAGTTTCAAATTTAAATGCTTACCTAGCAGCAAGGCGTCTTTATGAATTTGAATCGCCAGTTCGCGTGTTGGTGCCAGAATAATGGCTCTGGGATTTTTAACCGGCCCACTTTTTGCGACTATTTTCGGCGGTGCTATCGTTACACTGCCCGGTTCTTCGGTACACAGCTCATCGTCACACGCGGACGGTATATCTTCTGAATCATTGCCGCCATTATCATTGAGTAAGTGCTGAAAAGTAGCCAACAAAAAAGTGGCGGTTTTACCCGTCCCCGTCTGTGCCTGGCCTGCAATATCTTTGCCCCGCAATAATAAGGGTAAGGCTTTATCCTGAATGGGTGTGCAATAATTAAAACCTGCATCGTTTAATCCGTGCAGGATAAGGTCAGACAATTCAAGATTGCTGAAGCGGGTTTCTGTTAAATGGGTAGTATTCATAGAGCCATAGCATAACGTAAAAATCAAATTGGTTAAAATTGATTGACTAGAAGCGCTATCCCTCATATAGTTTTAACTTTTAATATTTGGAGAAATAGTGTGAGCGATTCAGTCCTTCATGTGAGCGATGGTGAATTTAACGAAACTGTCATTAAAGCTAACGGTCCCGTACTGGTTGATTATTGGGCTGAATGGTGCGGACCTTGCAAAATGATTGCACCGGTTCTGGATGCTATTGCCGAAGAGTATGCAGGTAAATTGACTGTTGTTAAAATAAATATAGATGAAAATCCACAAACACCACAACACTACGGTGTTCGCGGTATTCCAACACTGATGCTATTTAAGGATGGCGAAGTGGAAGCTACTAAAGTCGGTGCTTTGACAAAATCAGAGCTTGCCAAGTTTATTGATAGCAACATTTAAATATGCCCCCTTATTCAGATCTGTCACAAAAGTTGGACGGATCTGAATACTTCAGCTATACTCTCGCTGTGCGATAGCTTCGTGCGCTCAATCATATCGTCCGATAAATTACCCCTGAATTTTAAATCCTATCCCGGTCGTTACGGTTTACACCCTAACTACATTTCTTCGAGTTACCTTTTTTATGAATCTTACCGAGTTAAAACTAAAACAAATAAGTGAAGTTATTGAAATCGCCGAGTCCCTTGGGCTTGAAAATGTTGCCAGATCGCGTAAGCAGGATTTGATTTTTGCTATCCTGAAAAAACAGGCAAAAGCTGGAGATGATATTTCCGGTGATGGTGTTCTGGAAATTTTGCAGGATGGTTTTGGTTTTTTACGTACGCCGGGCTGCTCGTATTTGGCAGGTCCAGACGATATTTATGTATCCCCTAGTCAAATCAGACGATTCTCATTAAAAACAGGCGATACCATAAGTGGAAAGATCAGACCGCCAAAAGATAATGAACGTTATTTTGCCATGCTCAAAGTTGATCAAATCAATTTTGAACCGCCAGAAAATACCAAAAATAAAATTACCTTCTCAAACTTGACACCCCTGTTTGCCAAGCAACGATTTATTCTTGAGCAAGGCAACGGTACCAGTGAAGACTTAACAGGACGAATAATCGATTTAATCGCTCCTATCGGTAAAGGTCAGCGTGGCTTAATTGTGTCACCGCCAAAAGCCGGCAAGACCATGATTTTGCAAAGTCTGGCACAAGCCATTGCCGAACAAAATCCGGAATGCTATCTGATTGTATTATTAATCGATGAGCGTCCTGAAGAAGTCACGGAAATGGAGCGCTGTGTTCGCGGAGAAGTTATTTCCAGTACCTTTGATGAGCCGGCAACCCGTCACGTACAGGTTGCAGAGATGGTTATCGAAAAGGCGCGGCGTCTGGTTGAGCATAAACACGATGTAGTTATTTTGTTAGACTCTATTACCCGACTGGCCAGAGCTTATAATACCGTCGTGCCTTCTTCGGGCAAGATATTAACGGGGGGTGTTGACGCCAACGCCTTGGAAAAACCAAAACGTTTTTTTGGTGCGGCAAGAAATATCGAAGAAGGCGGCAGTTTAACCATTATAGCCACTGCATTGGTTGATACCGGTTCAAGAATGGATGAAGTTATCTATGAAGAATTTAAAGGTACCGGTAACATGGAGTTGCATCTGGATCGAAAAATTGCTGAAAAAAGAATTTATCCGGCAATAAACATTAATCGTTCCGGAACACGTCGCGAAGAATATTTGGTTGATCCTGATACCTTGCAAAAAACCTGGATTTTGCGCAAAATTCTGCAACCAATGGATGAAACTGCGGCTTCAGAATTTTTGCTAGGCAAGCTTAAAGACTTTAATACCAACGCTGAATTTTTTGATTCAATGAAGCGTTAAAATCCACGAAAGTAATTTCGCGGTATTCTTTAAAATTATTTTTTTACCGATGGCGGTTGGGGTTTGTAGCCCGGATCGAAACCTTTGAAGCGCTTAACCGCTTACAAAATGTGAGTGACAGGTTGAAATCGCTGTCACGCTTTAGGTATTAAAACACGCTTATTGTCACATTTTTAAACGCAAATGTGACGTTAATTTTATCGTTAAAAACATTAAAAAATCGATATATGGCTGATACTACATTGTTGATACATGCAATAATTCTCGGCCTCGTTGAGGGCTTGACCGAATTTCTTCCGGTCTCGTCTACGGGTCATTTGATTCTGGTCGGACAATTGCTCGGCTTCAACGACGACAAAGGCAAAGTGTTTGAAATTGCGATTCAGTTCGCCGCAATACTGGCAGTGGTTTGGGAATATCGTGCACGATTGGCTCATACAGTGAGCAGCATAACGTCTGATCCGCTGTCCCGGCGCTTGGCGATTAACCTAATGGTTGCGTTTATGCCTGCGGCCGTATTGGGATTTCTGTTTTTAAAACAAATTAAATATTATCTGTTCAACCCCATTGTGGTTGCGTCAGCGTTTATAATCGGCGGTTTTTTAATTTTATGGGCTGAACGTCGTGAGCATGTTGTTCATGCTGAATCAATCGATGACATGACCTGGAAGGATGCTTTAAAGGTCGGTTTTGCGCAAGCGTTGGCGATGATCCCTGGTACTTCACGTTCAGGCGCAACCATTATCGGTGGACTGTTTTTTGGTTTGTCGCGCCGAGCAGCAACCGAGTTTTCTTTTTTCCTCGCGATCCCTACCATGTTTGCCGCAACCTTGTACGACGTATACAAGAATCGCGATTTGTTCAGTGTTGATGATATTGCCTTGTTTGCCGTTGGCGGCACAGTATCGTTTTTTAGCGCATTTTTTGCCGTACGCGGATTGATACGTTTCATTAGCCGACACGATTTTACTGTGTTTGCCTGGTATCGCATCGCTTTTGGTATTGTTGTGCTGGTTTCCGCCCAAATGGGCTGGGTAGATTGGGGCAATCACTAAAAATCCACGCTCCCAAACTGTCTGATAGTCTCGTAGGTCAGGTAAGCGAAAGCGTACACGACAAAACGAAGAAGTATCTGTATCGGGTTACGGCTAGCGCCTAGCGCCTAACGCCTAACCTACAGATATTATTAGTGCTAACTCGCGCAGGCTTAAATCATGAGTAAAATATCGACAGTTCATATCGGCAGGCATGAGATTGGCCGATTTCGATTTCTTTTATGGTCACTAATGATGATGATTGGTGTGCGACCACTATTAAATGAGTGGATTGGCGCACGTGTCTGGGCGAATGTCAGTACGGATTTATTCTTTGCCTTTGCATTGATGTCGGGTCTTCATGCGATTAGTGGACAACCCAGGCAACTGCGATTTTCCTTGCTACTCGTTAGTACCATCATAATTTTTAGTGCACTCCATTACCTGTTGCCAATTCTAGCTGTCGATAAAATTAAACTGGGGCTGGGCGCAATTTTTCTTGTTCACATGTTAATCATGATCTGGACGCATATCGAAATGGAAAATGAAGTCACCATAGACTTGATCATGGCGGCTGCGTGCGCTTATATCTTGCTCGGAATGATATGGGCTTATGCCTATTACTTTCTGGAAAGCTTCCATCCCGGCTCTTTCAGTATCTTTGAAAATTCGACTGATGATCTGGTGGATTTTAACTATTACAGTTTCGTAACCCTGACTACGGTAGGTTACGGAGATATTCTTGCCATAACCCGAGCAGCTCGGGCACTATCTATTTTCGAAGCTATTACCGGCCAGCTTTATTTGGCGATAATGATCAGCCGTTTGGTGGGTATGCACGCATCGCAGTCTGGTATTGGCAAAGGTAAGTAGTAGGCAAAAAAGGTATGTTGATAGGATACTTACTTTCATAGACGAAATTTTAGTCAATAAAAAAGCCCTTG
>SESD01000721.1_pt1 | contig 19911 bp, 17 predicted proteins | sample 3171411 | NCBI WGS metagenome assembly SESD01 (sample SAMN06051880, study PRJNA518727) | freshwater metagenome | biome: subpolar coniferous forest; feature: holomictic lake; material: water; isolation source: holomictic Lake 442, 16.5 m depth | place: Canada: near Kenora, Ontario | collected...
ATACGCTCAATTGCAAAGCGGCATTATTTGCGATTGATACATTCTTTGAAGAATCAGGTTTACGTTTTCCTATCATGATTTCAGGCACCGTGACGGATGCTTCGGGACGTATTTTATCGGGTCAAACGGTCACCGCATTTTGGCATTCTGTACGTCATGCAAAACCACTATCTATTGGTTTAAATTGTGCCTTAGGCGCCACTTTAATGCGCCCGTATGTAGAAGAGATTTCAAAAATTGCCGATACTTTTGTGTGCATTTACCCGAATGCTGGTTTGCCTAACCCAATGTCAGATACTGGCTTTGATGAAACACCCGATGTGACATCAAGTCTAGTGAAAGAGTTTGCCGAAAGCGGCTTTTTAAACATTGCAGGTGGCTGCTGTGGCACAACGCCGGGGCACATTAACGCAATCTATCAGGCCATTAAAGATGTGGCACCAAGACCTGTGCCTGTCTTAGCACAAACACTTAAATTGTCTGGTCTAGAACCCTTTACCGTTGATGACAGCTCATTGTTTGTCAACGTAGGTGAGCGTACCAACGTCACCGGCAGTAAAGCCTTCGCGCGCATGATTATTAACGAACAATATGATGAAGCCTTAACCGTCGCACGCCAGCAAGTAGAAAATGGCGCGCAAGTGATAGACATCAACATGGACGAGGGTATGCTTGATGCCGTTAAAGCCATGACGCACTTTTTGAATCTCATTGCTTCCGAGCCGGACATTGCCCGTGTGCCCATTATGATTGATTCCAGTAAATGGTCAGTCATTGAAGCCGGTTTGAAATGTGTGCAGGGTAAATCGATTGTTAATTCAATCTCTATGAAAGAAGGCGAGGCTGAATTTTTACGCCAAGCGAAACTTTGCCAGCGCTATGGCGCGGCTGTTATCGTCATGGCCTTTGATGAAAAAGGCCAAGCAGATACCTTTGCTCGCAAAACAGAAATTTGCAAACGCGCTTATGATTTATTGGTGGGGATCAACTTCCCAGCGGAAGATATTATTTTTGACCCCAATATTTTTGCTATTGCCACGGGTATTGAAGAACACAATAACTATGCAGTGGATTTTATTGAAGCTACTCGCTGGATTAAACAACATTTACCGCACGCCAAAATTTCCGGCGGTGTTTCAAATGTAAGTTTTAGCTTTAGAGGCAACGATCCCGCACGTGAGGCGATACACACGGTATTTTTATACCATGCGATTAAAGCCGGCATGACCATGGGTATTGTGAATGCGGGCATGATGGGTGTCTATGATGACCTTGCGCCAGAGCTAAGAGAGTGTGTTGAGAATGTGGTTCTAAATCGCATCATCGATGCGAATAATCCCTTGGCGGCTACTGAGCGCATGATTGAAATTGCCGGCACGCTAGTTGCGGGTGGTAAAAAAGAAGCGGCTACTTTAGAGTGGCGCGGCACTCTTGATGATCCTACCCCAGTTGAGAAACGTTTAAGCCATGCCATGGTGCATGGCATTACTGAGTTTATTGTCATCGACACCGAAGAGGCACGCGCGGCGATTGAAAGAAATGGCGGCAGGCCTATTCATGTGATTGAAGGGCCGCTGATGGCTGGCATGAATATCGTCGGTGACCTATTTGGTCAAGGCAAGATGTTCTTACCTCAAGTGGTTAAATCAGCGCGGGTGATGAAGCAAGCTGTGGCGCATTTAATCCCTTACATTGAAGCAGAAAAAGCCGCCGATGAGAAACGTACCGGCATTGTCGCTAAGCCTAAAGGTAAAATGGTCATTGCTACCGTTAAGGGTGACGTGCATGACATTGGTAAAAATATCGTATCGGTCGTGTTGCAGTGTAATAACTTTGAAGTAGTGAATATGGGCGTAATGGTGCCCGCGGCTGAAATTTTAGCCATGGCAAAAGCTGAAAATGCAGACATTATTGGTTTGTCAGGTCTCATTACACCCTCGCTAGAAGAAATGACGCATATCGCCAAAGAAATGCAGCGCGACCCCTATTTTAAAGCCTTGAAAATGCCTTTACTCATCGGCGGTGCCACCACCTCTCGCGCGCATACCGCCGTAAAAATTGCGCCACATTATGATGGCCCCATTATTTATGTGGCCGATGCTTCAAGGTCAGTATCTGTGATGCAGTCGCTACTTACTTTAGAAACGCGCGCCGCTTATATTGATGAAGTCGCCGCTGATTATGAAAAAGCCCGAAATCAGCATGCCAATAAAAAAGGCACGCCGATGTTGACCATTAAGGAAGCGCGCGCCAATAAAGCTAAGCTAGCTTTTACCGGTAACAATGCGCCGGTAAAACCCAAATTCATTGGCCGTCGTGAGATTAAAAATGCTGATTTAAGCATCATTGCCCAATACATAGATTGGACACCGTTCTTCCAAACATGGGATTTAGCCGGTTTTTACCCTGCCATTTTAAGTGACAAAGTGGTGGGTGAAGCCGCTACCAAACTCTTTGGTGAAGCACAGGCCATGCTGAAAAAAATCATTGATGGCCGTTGGTTGACTGCCAATGGTGTGATTGCACTGTTGCCAGCCAATACGGTCAATGATGATGATATTGAAATTTACACTGATGAAAACCGTAACAACATTGCATTTACCTATTATGGTTTGCGCCAACAAACGGTAAAGCCAGTGATTGATGGTGTAGCCCGCCCCAACCAGTGTTTGGCAGACTTTATTGCCCCCAAAGATACAGCACCTGACTATATTGGTATGTTCGCTGTGACAGCTGGGCTGGGCATAGAAAGTCGCATCAAAAAATTTGAAGATGCGCATGATGATTACAGCAGCATTTTACTCAAAGCATTGGCAGACCGATTAGCCGAAGCGTTTGCTGAATACATGCATGAGCGCATTCGCCTAGATTTTTGGGGTTATGCCGCTAATGAAAATTTAGAAAAAACAGCCCTGATTAAAGAGCAATACCAAGGCATTAGGCCTGCGCCAGGCTACCCAGCTTGCCCAGACCATACGGTAAAGCCATATATGTTTAAAATGTTGCAATGCGATACCATTGATATGCACTTAACAGAATCATTTGCCATGACGCCTGGTGCTGCCGTGTCAGGCTTTTATTTAGCTCATGCCGGTGCTAAATATTTCAGTGTGGATAAGATAGGCGAAGATCAGCTACTGGATATGGCGAAGCGTAGAGGATTAACAAAAGAATATTTAGAGCGTTGGTTAGCGCCGAATTTAAGCTAGGTAAAGAGTATGCATATTCACATTTTAGGTATTTGTGGCACGTTTATGGGGGGCATTGCTGTATTGGCAAAAGCCTCTGGGCATAGAGTAACGGGCTGTGATGCCAATGTATACCCCCCGATGAGCACGCAACTTGAGGCGCAAGGGATAGAACTCATCGAAGGGTTTGATCCTGCACAAACGTCACTTAATCCAGATATTTACGTAATTGGCAATGTGGTGTCTCGTGGCAACCCCTTGATGGAAGAAATTTTAAATCGTGGTTTACCTTATATTTCTGGCCCGCAATGGTTGGCAGAAAACGTGTTGCAAGGTAAATGGGTGCTGGCTGTGGCGGGCACTCATGGTAAAACGACCACCAGCTCGATGCTAGCTTGGATTCTAGAATACGCAGGCTTAGCGCCTGGCTTTTTAATTGGGGGGGTACCGCAAAACTTTGCAGTTTCTGCGCGTTTACCAGAAGCGCCCAAGCAAGATGCTAAAAGCATTTCGCCATTTTTTGTTATTGAAGCCGATGAATACGATACGGCATTTTTTGATAAGCGCTCAAAGTTTGTGCATTATCATCCACGCACGGCCGTACTGAATAATCTTGAATATGACCATGCAGATATTTTTGATAATTTAGATGCGATAGAAAAGCAGTTTCATCATTTAGTGCGTACCGTGCCAGAAAATGGTTTGGTCGTCAGCAATGGCAAAGAAGCCAGTTTGCAACGCGTGATTGATAAAGGCTGTTGGACGCCTGTTGAAAAGTTTGGCTCAGATACTGATTGGCAAGCCGTTAATCCACAAGGTGACGGTCGTTTTGATGTGATGTTTGCGGGTAAGTTGCAAGGCCACGTCGCTTGGGATTTGCTCGGTGAACATAACCGTATGAATGCCTTAGCGAGTATTGCCGCGGCCCGCCATGTAGGCGTTTCTGTGGAAGTAGCCATTGCAGCTTTAGCTCAATTTAAAAATGTAAAACGCCGTATGGAGATTCGTGGTGTGGTGAATGGCGTTACTGTCTATGATGATTTTGCGCATCATCCTACAGCGATTACCACCACGGTGGCAGGCTTACGCAGCAAAGTCGGCAAAGCGCGTATCTTGGCAGTATTAGAACCGAGGTCTAATACCATGAAGCTCGGCGTCATGAAAAATGCGTTGCCGGCAAGTTTAGAAAGTGCAGATTTGGTATTTTGCTATGGCGCGAATTTGGGTTGGGATGCAACCGAAGCGCTTGCCCCCATTCAACATAAAGCAACGGTTTATGATGATTTAGATCGTATGGTGGCGGCCATTGTAGGCGTTGCAAAGTCGGGCGACTATGTATTAGCCATGAGTAACGGTGGCTTTGGTGGTGTACACCAAAAAATTCTTGATGCTTTAAAATCTTCGGCAGAGCTAAACGTTGGTTAACCAACCAAAAAAATCTTCCTCTATCGCTAAAGCAAGCGTATTTGCCTCGTTCACAACAAAATTAAAAACGATGCGCGTAATGACGATTGCCATTTGGCTATCAATTTTAGTACACGCCCTGTTGTTAAGCATTCATTTTGAGCCTGAACTTAAAAAAATTGCCGATAAATTACCCACTTTAGAAGTGATGTTGGTGAATGCTAAAACCAATACGACGCCTGATAAGGCCGAAGTCTTAGCGCAGGCTAATTTGGATCGAGGTGGCAATACTGATCAAGATAGAAAAATGAAATCCGCATTGCCTACTCTTAAGCAACAAAAGACAGAGTTTACTGTTAAGCCTATGGCGCAAGTTAGCGCCGATAAAAGAGCGACTGAACTAACGGCCGAAGAAACAAAAGAACAAAAACATGTAGCGGCACTTGAAAAACAAGCGCAAGCATTAATGACACAACTCCAGTCTACCCATAAAGTAGAGTCGCAGTTAGCGCAGAAACCTACCGCAAAAGAAGCTGAGGCTGGCAATCAAGAAACCACAAGCAAATCACTTAATATGCGTGACTTAAGTGCAGCGGCGCTCGAAATGGATAGGCTTGAAGCGCTCATTTCTAAACAGCAAGATGAGTATCAAAAACGACCTAGGCGTAAGTTTATTGGTGCACGTGCTAGGGAATATAAATATGCCATGTATGTTGAATCTTGGCGGCAAAAAGTAGAAAAAGTGGGTAATCTCAATTACCCTGAGGCCGCTAAAAATCTAAAAATGTATGGTCAGCTACAAATGACGGTCTCTATTAAAGCTGATGGTAGTATTGAAGCGATTGAACTCAACCGAAGTTCAGGGCATAAAGTGTTAGATGAAGCGGCTAGGCACATTGTAGAATTAGGTGCGCCTTATGCTAGGTTTCCTGACGATGTGCTCAAAGAGATCGATATTTTAAGCATTACCCGCACTTGGACATTCACTAAAGAAGATAACTTAGCTTCAGAGTAATATCGCTTTAAAATCATTAAGATTAAAAATTAACGAACCATGACTAACCACTATCAACATCATGTTTTTTTCTGCCTAAATCAACGCGAAGATGGGCAGGCCTGCTGTATGGATAAAGGCGCGGAACAGGCGTTTGATTACATGAAGTCTCGCGTTAAAAAATTAGGCTTGAATGGTAAAAGTAAAGTACGCATTAATCGGGCAGGGTGTTTTGATCGTTGTGATGAAGGGCCGCTTTTAGTCATTTATCCCAAAGCTATTTGGTATACATTCGTGGATAACGATGATATTGATGAGATTATTGAATCTCATTTAATGAATGACAAAGTAGTAGAGCGCTTAGTGATTAGCTAGCAGTTAAAGCGCAGGCAACCAGCGTAGCCAATTTCTCTTTCAGTGTTTTTTTGCTATTCTCGTCTAGTAAGGTCGTATGATTATCACGCATCGCTTCTCCCCAATGTGAATTAGGAAAATGCTGATCATTTTCAAAGCGCGGAATCACATGCCAATGCACATGCGGTGTTTTGTTACCTAAACTGGCTAAATTGATTTTGGCTGGATTAAATATTTCTCTAAGCGTAGTTTCTACAGCAAACACAACCTTCATGATTCTTGCCTGCTGAGCGGGCGCTAAATCTGTCATTTCCTTCACATGTGCAATTAGCTCAACGCGGCAATAGGCAGGGTAGTCAGCATCATTTAATAGCACGATACGGCAAAAATCGTCTTGCCATAAAATTTCATGGGGGCTGGGTTCGCACAAAGCACAAGGCTGATTGTTATTCATGTTAACAAAGCTATCCGCTTAAGAAGCGGCTAACATGCGGTCTAACGTGAGTTTGGCAAGTTTCGCCTCGTGCTGTGGCACTTTAATTTGATTAACAATGCGGCCTTCTACTAAATTTTCTAGCACCCAAACTAAATGTTGCGGATCTATTCTGGCCATAGTGGAGCATTCACACACCACATGACTCATAAACTGCACTAATTTACCTTGCGGTTTCATTTGTTCGGCCAAGCGATTGACCAAGTTAAGTTCAGTGCCGACCAACCATTTCGTGTTTGCAGGGGCATCAGAGATTGTTTTAAGAATATATTCAGTTGAACCCACATAGTCTGAATTTAAGCATACTTCATAAGGGGCTTCTGGATGAGAAATCACAAGACCATCAGGGTGCTCAGCACGAAATTTAGTGATATTTTGCAGGCGGAACATTTGATGTACTGCGCAGTGACCTTTCCACAATAATATTTTTGCATTTTTAATTTGCGCTTCGGTTAACCCGCCCATCGGCTGATCAGGGTCCCAAATCGGCATTTGCTCTAAGGGGATGCCCATTCTATGGCCAGACCAACGTCCAAGGTTTTGGTCAGGGAAAAACAATACTTTCTCGCGCTGTTTAAAGCTCCATTCAAGGATTTTTGGTGCATTGGTACTGGTGCATACAATGCCACCGTGCTCCCCACAAAATGCTTTTAAGTCGGCGGCAGAGTTAATGTAAGTGACAGGGGTAATTTTTTCGTCGAAATTAAGTACTTTATTGAGCTCGCGGTAGCTACGTTCTACTTTAGCCAAATTAGCCATGTCCGCCATTGAGCAGCCAGCAGCAAGGTCTGGCAGAATTGCAATTTGATCTGGGCGGCTTAAAATATCCGCCACTTCCGCCATAAAATGCACGCCTAAAAATACGATAAATTCTGCATCTAAAGTCTCGCAATAGCGCGATAATTTAAGTGAGTCCCCCGTGTAATCGGCATGGCGATAAACGCTTTCGTTCTGGTAATGATGGCCGAGAATGACTAAGCGCGAACCTAATTTTTGCTTGGCAGCAATAATGCGGCGCTGACAATCTGCTTCGTCAACAGCCTGAAATTTCTCAAATTTAATGGGGGATACTTGCATCATCTTTACAGCCTTGCTACTTTAAGCTTAGAAAGCGCATATTTTATAACGATAATTGATGTCGTTCACCTAATCTTTTAAGGGCATCAACATTGGTCCATGAAAAGACGCGCTTTGCAGCCTCTCGCCAATCAACCCATTCATATTGCACATGCTCATCAGGGGCTAGTGTAATGGCTATTTCTTTTGGGAGCTCAAGCGCAAATAAATGCTCTACGTTGGTCGTAATGCCGGGCGCATAACGGTAACGCCAATGGGGATAAATTTCATAGGTATTAGAAGCCTGCCAATCTTGTAAATCATACTGTGTGGCATCCAAACCAGTTTCTTCAAGTACTTCACGTATTGCTGCTTGTTGCGGTGTTTCACCCGCTTCTAAGCTGCCAGTGACTGATTGCCAAAATCCTGCTTTATCTGCACGCTCCATAATTAGCACTTGTAAATGGGCTGTATGAATAAGCACTAATGCAGAAACTGGGGTTTTGAATATCACGGTTTAAATATAGGGGCAGTTGGCACTAAACTTTAGTGCTTTTAGCATTGCTTAAATTTTTTGGCAATTGAAACACGACGCTTTCTATGACCCCATGTAATTCTTCTACATGGTTTGCACCTAACTGTTGTAACTGAGCGATCACTTCTTTTACCAAAACCTCAGGTGCTGAAGCGCCCGCGGAAACACCTATTTTGTGCTTGCCAACCAGCCATGCCGCTTGCAAATAGCTGGCATTATCGACCATATAAGCTTCTACACCTTGTCTTTCCGCGACTTCACGCAGGCGATTTGAGTTAGAGCTGTTCGGCGAACCCACAATAATGACTAAATCACAATCTTTAGCCATCAACTTTACGGCATCTTGGCGGTTTTGTGTGGCGTAACAAATATCTTCACTTTTAGGAGCGCGAATGTTTGGAAATTTGGTGGTAAGTGCACTGATGACTAAGGCTGCGTCATCCATAGATAATGTGGTTTGGGTGACAAAGGCTAATTTTTCTGGGTTTTTTACCGTTAACTTTACGACATCTTCGGGTGTTTCTACCAAGTACATCCCTACTTCAGCCTGTCCCATCGTACCTTCAACCTCCGGGTGACCTTTGTGCCCTATCATGACAATCTCTAGGTTCGCCTGACGCATTTTTGCAACTTCGATATGCACTTTAGTCACCAGTGGGCAGGTGGCATCATAGGCGGTAAGTCCGCGCGCTTCGGCTTCAAGACGGACGGCTTTAGAAATGCCATGTGCACTAAAAATGACCGTGTTACCACTTGGAATTTCATCTAATTCTTTAATAAAAATAGCGCCTTTGGCACGTAAGCCATCCACGACAAATTTATTATGCACCACCTCGTTACGCACATATATGGGCGCGCCAAATTTTTCTAAGGCTTGCTCCACAATAATGATGGCACGATCTACGCCCGCACAAAATCCCCGTGGATTAGCCAATACAATATCGGCGGTTATTTTATTTTTTGAATCTTTCATTGTCATACGCGCTTTTTATTTGTTAAATTAACTTAAGGTATAATGCATATATTAACCTAAATTTGCACACGCTTATTCCATTTAGAACTTGAGCCCGCTTAAACATGAACCATATTGCCACTAAAAATACTGCGACACTTTTGATTACTTGCCCTGACAGCAAAGGCATCGTCGCGGCAATTGCAGAGTTCCTCTATCAGCACAATGCCAACATTTTGCATGCTGATCAGCATCAAGATGCTGAAAATAACCTATTTTTAATGCGCGTTGAGTGGGACTTAGCAGGCTTTAGTTTGCCCACGGCTGACTTTGAGCAACATTTTTCAGCGATTGCTAGCCGCTTTAATATGCAGTGGCAGCTTAATCTCTCACAAAAACCATTACGCGTGGCGATTATGGTCTCGCAATATGATCACTGTTTAGCAGATTTATTACATAGACATAAAAACGGTGAGTTGGTTTGTGATATCCCCCTTATTATCAGCAACCACCGCGATACTGAAGCCTTAGCTAAATTTTATGGGGTAGATTTCCATTATATTCAGGTCAATAAAGATAATAAAGCAGCTGCAGAAGCTGAGCAATTTGCTTTGTTTGACCAATATCAAATTGATTTAATTGTATTAGCGCGTTATATGCAGATTTTGTCACCCAATTTTGTAGCGCGTTATCCTAAGCAAATTATTAACATTCACCACTCATTTTTGCCGGCGTTTATTGGGGCCAAGCCTTATCATCGTGCATTTGAACGTGGCGTAAAGCTGATAGGGGCAACAGCGCATTATGTGACTGAAGTGTTGGATGAAGGTCCGATTATTGAGCAAGATATTGATCGCATCTCACACCGAGATCAGGTTGAAGATTTGATTCAAAAAGGGCGAGATTTAGAGCGGATTGTACTTTCAAAAGCAGTACGTTGGCACATTGAAAATCGTATTCTACTGTACGCCAATAAGACGGTGATTTTTGATTAGTAGCGATTGAGTAAGATTCAAATAAAAAGGCGAAGCTTGTGCTTCGCCTTTTTTAATACTTAAACGTTTTATTCTACAACTGGTGCATCTAGTGGTGGAATGACCGGATCATCCACAGGTGCTATTTCTGGTAATGCTTCACCAGCGAAGGCAACGGGTACAGCATTAAAAGCAAAGACAAACAGTAAACTTAATAAAAGCTTTCTCATTTCTTCCCCTTAAATTGCAATAAAAACTGCATTATTTAGAATAAACACATCAGTTAAGTTTTTGTACTCAGCTGAAGCATGAATTTACGCTTTGTTAATAATGTGCACAACCGTTTTTTTAAGGGGCTTATTCGATTACATATTGGGTAGGATTTTCTCTAAAGCAAATAGGTCTGCAATCTGTTCGCGCTGCCTAATCAGGTGGCATTGTTTACCGTCAACCATTACTTCAGCAGCACGCGGTCTGGTGTTGTAGTTGCTAGACATACTCATGCCGTAAGCGCCTGCAGACATGATGGCCAGTAAATCACCTTCTTGTAGGGCTAGGGTGCGGTCATGACCCAAAAAGTCACCACTCTCACAGACTGGGCCAACAATTTCATAAGTTTCTGCTTGAATGGTTGGTTGCGCACTGTGAGACTGCACCGTTTTAATATCATGGTAAGCATCGTAGAGCGCTGGGCGCATTAAATCATTCATCGCCGCATCAACGATGGCAAAATTTTTCGCTTCAGTACGTTTTAAGTACTCTACTTTAGTCAATAAAACGCCTGCATTGCCCACTAAAGCACGGCCAGGTTCAAACACCAATTTCACATTGCGGCCAGTTAATTTTTCACGCATAGCGGTGGCATACACTGAAAACTCAGGCGGCGTTTCGTCGCTATAGCAAATGCCAATGCCGCCTCCTGCATCAATGTGGCGAATATGAATGCCTCTTGCTTCTAATGCGTCGACTAAGGCTAACACGCGATCTAATGCATCTAAAAATGGCGAGAGTTCGGTAATTTGTGAGCCAATATGACAATCAACACCATGTACTTCAATGTTGGGCATCGCTGTCGCCTTTGAGTAAATATCCAGTGCGTCTTCATAGGCTACGCCAAACTTATTATTTTTTAGCCCTGTCGAAATGTAAGGATGTGTTTTTGCATCTACGTTTGGATTGACCCGTAGTGAGACAGGCGCTATTTTCCCCATAAAACTGGCCACATCATTTAAACGCAGCAACTCGCTGACCGACTCTACATTAAAGCAAAAAATACCTGCATTCAGCGCCGCTTGCATTTCTACTTCGGTTTTCCCGACACCTGAGAACACGATTTTTTTCGGATCGCCACCAGCGGCCAATACGCGCGCTAATTCACCACCAGACACAATATCAAAGCCAGCACCAAGGCTTGCAAACAAGTTCAAAATAGCTAAATTAGGGTTAGATTTAACCGCAAAACATACCAAATGGTCCGTGCCCTTGAAGCCTGCGCTAAATTGCTCAAATGCGTTGATAAGGGCTGCTTTTGAGTACACATAACAGGGCGTACCAAATTCATTAGCAATGTTATTCAGGGCTACGTTTTCGGCATGTAAGATATTATTTTTAGGGGTAAAAGGATTCACGTTGATGGCTTATGAGTGTTAAAAAGACAGCAGGTTTTATTGGCTTGCTGGTGTTGTTTGTGGGTATTTGTGCTCAGGAATATACAGCGGACCTTTAATGCCGCAGCTATTTAATACGCAACAAATTGCGGTCAATAGTAATATGCGAGCAGTTATTTTTTGCATCTATTTTAAAGTCTCGGCTGAGTAGCACTCTATTTAAATATTTATAGCATGATTGCTTTAAATCTCAGCAAATTTTAACATAAAGCATCCAAAAGTACCGTTTATCGGCCAAATTTTACCGATTATCGATTGAGGCTAGACATTGATAACGAGCCTGTGCATGATGCAATTGAAGTGAACATTGGAGAAATTCATGCAAACCATCACATCTACACAACTACACAAAAAATTAAATAGCACCAAGAGTGTTTTTTCTCAAAAAGGGTTTACCTTAGTCGAACTGATGATCGTGGTAGTGGTGATTGGCATTTTATCTGCCATTGCGATGCCTGCTTATACTGGCTATGTAAAACGGGGCAAAGCCGCTGAAGCCACTGCTACCTTAGCGGATATGAGAATAAAGATGGAGCAGTTTTTTCAAGATAATCGTACTTATATTGGTGGCGCATGCACCCCAACCAGTACGGTTAAGTATTTTACTTATACTTGCAGTGCAGGCCCTAGCGCCACGGCCTATACGCTAAATGCGGCAGGTAAGGCATCAGAAGATATGGGGAGCTTTAATTTCACTGTAGATCAAAGTAATGTTAAAACATCCACTTTTGATGGCACAGTGGGCGCCACTTGCTGGTTAACTAAACAAGGTGGCACATGTTAAAGCCATTGGCTAATCGCAGTTCGCTTGGGTTCAGCCTGGTTGAGCTGATGATAGGCATCACCATTATGGCAATTTTGCTATCAGTGGCAGCACCTAGTTTTCGGACGATGATACAGAACACGCAAGTTCGTAATGCGGCAGAATCAATAGCGAATGGCTTGCAACGCGCAAGGGCAGAAGCTGTTGCACGTAACACTAATGTTATTTTTGTTTTGGGGGTGAATACCGCTTGGACTATTAGCGTAGTGAACCCGGCTTTAGTCATTGAATCAAGGTCTGCGAATGAAGGCTCTGCAAATGTCACAGTGACTTTTGTGCCAGTTAGCGCCGGCGGTGTGACTTTTAATAATTTAGGTGGCGTGGTGGCAAACGCTGACGGATCCACTTCTTTTACACAGTTTAATTTTACTGCGGTTGGTGCTAGTAAGAATTTAAGAGTGACGATTGGAGCAGGCGGCAACGCTAAAATGTGTGATCCTAGTCTGTCTTATTCCACTAATTCACGCGGATGTTAAACAGGGGAAAATCATGAAAAAGCCAGCCCTTACGTCTATCAAATCTACCCAACAGGGGGTGGTGTTAATAGAGGCTTTGATTGCCATACTGATTTTTTCTATGGGGGTGTTAGCTGTGGTTGGCTTGCAGGCGGCCATGATTAAAAACACCACAGATTCAAAATTCCGCGGTGATGCAAGTTATATTGCCCAACAAAGAATAGGGCAGATATGGTCAGATCCGAGTAATGCGGCTTCTTATGTTGAAAATAATACCGACATTTCTGCATTATTGCCCAGTGGTACACGCACCGTTACATCGCCTGCTGCTAATCAATATACCGTCACAATTACTTGGCAGGCGCCTGGTGAAGGGCAACATAACTTCACCACCACTGCCAGTATTGCAGGAGGCTAGATTAATGAAATTAGCTCACAGCAGCTTACGTCAGGCAGGCTTCACACTGGTAGAAATCATGGTGGGCATGGTAATAGGTATGCTGGCGACGATTGTAATCTTACAAGTACTATCTGTTTTTGAAACACAAAAACGCACTACAACAGGCACTGCTGATGCACAAACTAATGGCAGTATTGCACTCTATAACATTAGCCGTGAAATGCAGGGTGCTGGTTATCCCTTAATGCCGGCTGCCAGCTCGGCGCTTGAATGTACTACATTGACCTATGGCGCTACAGGTATCACCAGTATTTCACCTGTGACCATTACTAATGGCACGAGCGACACGATTACCATTCGCTATGGCACTACGCCTGGCGGGGGTGTACCTAGTCCGATTGGGGCATCGCCTGTTGGCAACGTCATCACGCTTGGCACGTCAGTAAGCCCAGGGAGTAATTTTGGTTGTGCGGTGAATGATATTAGTTTGATTACTAATGGCACGACCTGCGCCCTGTCTACGGTAACGGCTTTATCATCAGGCGCTACACCGCCCACCGTCACACTGCAAAATGTGACTGCCGCTGTTGCGGGGGCTAATTTCGCTTGTTTGGGTACTTGGAATGAAATTGTCTATGCTGTGAGCTCGGGTAGTCTTCAGCGCGCAGGGGTTAATAGTGTGGCCGATATTGTTAACATTCAGGCGCAATATGGCATTTCAGCATCTGGGCTAGTGAATACCAATGCGCTTTTTAACCAAGTCACGCAATGGGTAGATGCAAGTGGTGGCACGTGGGCGGCCCCTAGTGTTGTGAATCGCAACCGTATTAAAGCCATACGCATTGCTATTGTGGCGCGTAATGCAAAAATGGAGCCAGGTGCGGTGACTGCCGTTTGCAGCTCACTGACTGGTGCGGCGCCAACAGGCTTGTGTGCGTGGGAAGGTAGTGTGGCCTCGCCAGCACCTAGCATAGACTTAAGCGCGAGTGACACCAACTGGGCGCGTTATCGCTACCGTGTGTTTGAAACCATTATTCCTTTGCGTAATATGTTCTGGGCTAAGGATACGCTATGACACAATCGTCTAATTTCAAGTATTTACGTGCCGTTAAACAGCGTGGGGTGGTGTTGTTTTTAGCACTGATTGCTTTGGTGGCCTTATCTCTTGCCGCCGTGGCATTGATACGCTCGGTGGATACTAGCACGCTCATTGCCGGTAACATTGCCTTTAAGCAATCAGCCACCACGTCTGCAGATGCGGGTGTTGAGTCGGCCATTGCTTGGCTAACGGGCGTGCAATCAGCCAATAGTAATATCAACGTGTTAACCAATGCTACGCATCCATTCAACATTACCAATGCAGGCAATGGCTATTATTCTAATGCCGACCCGGCTTTAAATCTTTTTGCAGATGCTACTTGGAACATCAGTACGATTCCGGCCGTGACTGACAGCAGTGGTAATACCATACGCTACATCATTCAGCGCATGTGTCGTAATGCTAATGTGGCGATTCAAAATGCAGATTGTTTATTCAGTGATGCCGTTGAAGACTCTAATGGGCAACAAATTGCCTTACCGCAAGATATTTGTGATGGTGATGGTTGCCCTGTGGCAGGCCAAACGCCACAAATTCGGATTACCGCCAGAGCGACTGGCCCCAAAAATTCTGTGAGCTACGTGCAGGCATTTGTCTATTAGGAGACAACCATGAAACTTTACTTCCAGCGTTTTCCTATTGCTTGTAGTTACTGCTTATCATTGATACTGGCTGTTAGTTTACTCACGCCGTTATCAGCACCGGCCACTGCGATTTCGTTGGCTACCTCACCATTGGCCACTTCCACCACTACCACTGTTAAGCCCAACGTACTATTAGTGTTAGATAATTCTGGCAGTATGGATTGGGATCACATGCCAGATGACACTGGAGATGGCGGTAGTGCGGTGACATTCAGCTACGGCTATTATGGCCTACGTAGTAGCCAATGTAATCAGGTTTATTACGACCCTACTAATACTTATGTCGCGCCCATCAAAGCCGATGGCTCAAGTTATCCAGATGCTTCGTTTACTGGCGCTTGGGTTAATGGATTTAATACGGGCTCAGGCACAACAAATCTTAATACCAGCTTCCAAGCCTCCGCAAGTTTGAATCCTGATACATTAGGCCAATCTGCTTATTACTATACCTACTCGGGTGCGCAAACTACCCAGTTGCAAAAAAACTACAACAGTACCACTAATGCTTTTTACCTAGAATGCCATGATTCTACAGGCAGTTCTACCTCGGCAATTGCACCTGTCAATGGCGTAAAAGCACTGGTTGGGGGTACGCCGACTACTGTAGGCAGTGGCGTTTTTACTAAACGTAAAATAGCGACAACAGAAACGGCAACGATTACCGTAGGCGGTAGTGGCTCAAATACAGCGGTAAGTAGCATTAAGGTCAATGGCGTAGAATTAATGTCTGGTTCGTCTTCTTCCAGCTCAGGGAATACCTTAGCTACTAGTATTAAATCAAACATAACATTGAATGGTTTTAGCGCCAATTCATCCGGTTCTGTTATCACCATTACTGGACCCACTTCAGCGGCAGGTTTTTCTCCAGTGATTACACAAAGCCCTACTGTTGCCAGCAGCGGCATAACTTTTACCGTAGACGTTTTCCCAGATATTACCAGTGCAAGCCAGACCAACTTTGCTAACTGGTATAGCTATTACCGTACCCGCATGTTGATGATGAAAACAGCAACGGGCCGTGCATTTAGCAGCCTAACCAATGCTTATCGTGTTGGTTTAATGAAGATTAGTGCATCATCTTCACCCTCACCATTATTGGGTACATTTGAAGGCGCGCAGCGTACCAATTGGTATAGCACGTTATACGCTACCACCACCAGTGGCAGTACGCCATTACGTACTGCATTATCAGATGCGGGTCGTTATTACGCAGGCACTTTGGGGGTAACGGATCCAGTGCAATATTCTTGTCAGCAAAATTTCAGCATTCTCTCTACCGATGGCTATTGGAATACCGGCAATGGCTATAAAAAAGATGGGAGCACTGCGGTGGGTAATCAGGATGGTTCAGCAGCAAGGCCAATGAACGATGGTGCGCAAGCAGGTACAACCGTGACCACCACCTATATCCGTAATACCTATTCTAAAGTGACAGGAAGCTGTACTGGCGGTAAAAAAACCTTGCAAACTCAGCCTGCAATTGGCACGTGTAGTATTACCACTGTGGGTGGCGTAGCAGGTGCAGAAAGCTGTACTTGGGTAAATAATGGATCAGCTACTTTTGGCACTTGCGCTAGTTCGGCCTCTATCGTGGTCCCTAGTCCTAATCCTAGTACGCGGGTAGTCTCTGGCACTGCAGTTACTACACTAGGTAGCATAGGCGGTACCAGTGATAACCTGGCAGACGTGGCCATGTATTATTATCAAACAGACCTAAGACCTGGCACCTGTACTTTGTGCACTGATAATGTTTTTATCAGCAGTACCGATAATAATGTGCAACAACATATGACCACTTTCACGCTGGGCCTTGGCGCAAGTGGCTGGATGAATTATTCATCTAGTTACCTAAATGATAGCACCGGCGATTATGTGGCAGTGAGGTTAGGCAGTACGGCAAGTTCTAGTGTGTGTAGTTGGCAAACTGCGGGTACAGTCTGTACATGGCCAGTCCCTGGTATAGATGGCAGTGGCAATGGTTTTATCGCTAATATCGATGACTTATGGCATGCGGCAGTCAATGGGCGTGGCGCTTATTTTAGTGCCACTGATCCAGCCTCTTTGTCTTCCGGATTGTCTAATGCCTTAGCAGGTATCAATGCACGTAAAGGTTCGGCAGCGGCAGCCGCGACCAGTACCTTAAACCCGGTGGCGGGTAATAACTTTGCCTATGTGGCGAGCTATACCACAGTAGAGTGGAAGGGCAATCTTGAAGCGCGCGGCATTAATACTGATACGGGCGTTGTCAGTGAAAATGCAACGTGGTGTATAGAAAACGTGGCAGCAACAGGGTGTGCAACAACACCGGTTGCACAAGTCAGTGGAGACACCACAACTTACAACTGTGAAACAGCAGGCGCTGTCACCTGCGCTGGCGGCACGATGGGCTTCTCTGGCAATTTAACTTCAGGCACCACCTATTGTAAGGTGCCAGTTGCATTAGCATGTACGGGCACCATGGCTGCTAAAGTAGCCGCCACAACCGACACGCGAACCATTAAAACGGCTAACAGTGGTGGCACGGCCCTGATTAATTTTGATAGTGCTTATGCAACGGCTAACCCTACCTATTTTGATGCTGCAAAAATTGGAACGCTCAGTCAGTGGACCACATTAACGGCAACACAAAAAACGAGCGCGGTGGGTAGCAACTTAGTTAATTATCTACGAGGTCAGTTTGGCTATGAGGATAGGTCGGCTAATGACGGACCGCCTGATAATAAGATTTATCGTTACCGTGAGGCAGTATTAGGCGATGCTTTAGAATCTCAACCAGCCTTTATCAGCAAGCCTTTGTTTAGTTACCCCTACCCGGGTTACAGCACCTATGTCACCGCGCAAGCAAGCCGCGCGGGGACGGTTTACATGGGGGCCAATGACGGCATGATGCATGCTTTTGCAGCCGACACGGGCGTAGAGCGCTGGGCCTATGTACCGAGCATGATCATTCCTAATATGTGGAAGCTGGCAGACATGAACTATGCCACCATGCACCTTAACTTTGTCAACGGCAGCCCAATCACATCAGACGTCTGTGTTTCTAATTGTTCTGATGATGCCACAGCAGTTTGGAAAACTATTTTGGTTGCGGGTTTAAATGGCGGGGGACGCGGTTATTATGCGCTGGATATTACAAACCCAGCTACGCCTGTGTTGTTGTGGGAGCTCACCCCTACAACGGGCATTGGCAAAATTAAAGATGATGATGTGGGTTATAGCTTCGGGCAACCAGTGATTACCAGAAAAGCAGACGGCACTTGGGTGGTACTCGTCACTTCTGGCTACAACAATACCAGCCCGGGTAGCGGTAACGGTTATCTATATGTGCTTAATGCAAGTACTGGCGCCATTATTAGTAAAATTGCCGCCGCAGCGGGTGGCGTAGTGGGTGATGGCTTAGCCAAAATTTCTGGTAGAAATGATGAGCCAGCAGGCAATTCTGTGGGCAGTGTTTATGGGGGCGATTTAGCAGGTAATGTGTGGCGCTTTAATATTAATGGCACCACTACGGCGACAATCGGCACTGGCGATGTCATGAATTTTGCGATTCTTAAAGATTCTACCGGCGCCACCCAGCCAATAACCACCGCCCCTGTATTAGGTAAAATATCAGGGCAAAACGTGGTGTTTATTGGTACGGGCAAATATTTAGAAACGGGCGATTTAACGACCACGCAAAGGCAAAGCCAATATGCCATTAAAGATGACAATGCGGTCACCACCTTTGTAAACCCACGCACTACCTTGGTACAACAAACGTTAAGTAATAACGCAGATGGTACGGCTACCCGTACTGGCTCTAATAATGTGGTTAATTTTTATACGGGGCGTGGCTGGTATTTTGATTTTCCAGATACCGGTGAGCGTGTCAATATTGATAGCAAGCTAGTGCAGGGTACCTTACTCATTCCTTCACTTGTGCCTTCAAACACTGCCTGCTCACCGGGCGGATATGGCTGGCTTAACTTTGTAGATTACAAAACTGGCGGCGCGATTGAGACACTGGTCTCACAAAAATATGATGCCACCATTGTGGGTGTAAACGTAATCTACGTGCAAGGGGTGCCAAAGGTTGGGGTAGTCACATCATCAAACCCAACTCCTGTTTTAGATGAAAATGTAAGCTTTCCGGCAAGTGCGGCGGGCTTTACTGGTAAGCGTAGCTTGTGGCGAGAGTTAACGCAGTAGGGCGTAAAAAAAGAGCGGTCATGCCGCTCTTTTTTTATATCAAGCAGATTTGTGTTTGAGTAATTTAGCCGTAATAAAGCCGTTAATAATGCCAAAAATTAACGCGGCCAAGGCAAATACCGGCACCAAATAAGCCACCCCCGCATGTGGAATCAGCCATAAGCGCACCACAATTAACTGCCCGGCAATATGGGCAAACGCCGCAAATATGCTCAGTGATACCGGCCCAAACCATCTTTTAGGTAAATGCATGGTCAGCCATAACGCCGCTAAACTCAGCACCGCACCACTTAAGCTCAGCACAAAGGTGGGGGTTAAAAACTGCCCAAGCAATAAGCTGCTGGCAAATACCCGCAAAATACTTACCCACGCCGCCGTGGCAAACCCATATTGATACAGCACATATAAAGTAACAATATTAGCCACCCCTGGTTTAACGCCGGGCAAGGGCGATGGAATAACCGCCTCAACCATGTGTAAAGCAATGGCAAAAGCCGCAAGCTTAGCAATGCGGTGGTCTTCAGCAGTGGTTTGTATTTGGGTGAGTTTCAAAGGGGTTGTGTCGTTTTAAAAAATTGCAATTTCAATTGTAGGTAGCGCCAATGTTTATATTAATACTTTTCCACACTTATCACCCGGACATATATTTTTTATTTAGCTTTTTTAAATTTAATGGAAACAAAAA
>SESD01000722.1_pt1 | contig 19906 bp, 17 predicted proteins | sample 3171411 | NCBI WGS metagenome assembly SESD01 (sample SAMN06051880, study PRJNA518727) | freshwater metagenome | biome: subpolar coniferous forest; feature: holomictic lake; material: water; isolation source: holomictic Lake 442, 16.5 m depth | place: Canada: near Kenora, Ontario | collected...
TCTCTCCAGCTTGGGAATTCATAAAAGTGTACGACACTACTTCCATTGCTCCATTTTGCCAGACATATCTTGAAGCGTATTTAAGTTATTTTGAATGCCTTTATCCATTATCTCGATAGTTGTCGCATTTGAACCATCACAAATAGCTATAGCTTGCATAGATTTTAATTTGGTATCAAAAATAACACCTTTAATTCTAATTATACTGCTGTGATTTTTGATAATAGATTTTAATTGTGGTGTGCAGAATTGAGCTTCCCATGCAGAATTCATAGCATTATTTATATCGTAAGCCTTCGGGTCTTTATCTACGTCTTTTAACATTAGATTGGAATCAGATGTTTGAAATTTTATGAGATAATAGCCCAATCTATTATCTTCTATTATTGTAGGATCGAAGATATTGTTCTTAGTACTTGCAACTAATCCAACGACATAGTTATTAATATCGTCGTTGATCTTAATATTCTCAGCACGTTCGGCTAGTTTCATAATATCAGCACGTTCGGCTAGCTTCGCATTAGTGTGAGCCTCGAATTTATTAGGTTCTTCGTCAGAACATGCACATATTAACAATATGCTAACTACTACCAATAATTTTATTAATATGTTCATCTAATTTATTATTTGTCTATTATTCTGTTATATATAAAAAATATTATATCGGTTATCATTGAATGCTTATGAATAATTGATCTTTTTTCTTCGCTATTCAAGCCGTTATAGTAATGAGTTTTCTGGTTGTCTAGGGACTACGGGTTGCATTTGATATTGAGTTAAATCGATTCTGTAGTCGTTATAGTCAGGAAGTTGGTCACAGAAAAAATTATGATAATTCGCTGCCCATACATACTTTTCCAAAATATGTGGTTTGTCCTGATATTCGATGAGTTTCTCTTCTAACACCTGTTTGTGTTTTTCCAATGATTCCACAAACTGATCACAGCTATAGCCAATCTTGATTGATTCAAGGTAATTCAAAAACAATAGCCCATCACTATCTCTATTCAAATACTGGTTTAGATCATTTTCACATCCATGCTTTTGATTGGCGAAAATTTTATTGATTTCCACAAACATTTCTTCTGCTGATTTTGTCAGAATAATGCGCGGATATTTAGCCTGTTTTGATTCAGCATCGTAAGCCTCCGTGACACCATTTCCGTAAATAATTACGTCATCCATATAAAGTTCATCAACTGCAATAGCACCACGAACAAAATAACCCTGATTTACCATATCCAATTGAAAAAGATAAAGGGTTGATAATATGTCCAAAAACTCATCGCAACCTTCTATAAAGTTATGTTTACGCCCATTTTTTCTAATTGGACAACCGATTAGGATGCAGTCTGTAAAAATACGGATTTTATACTTGTATTTTTTGCTGCCAATAAAAGTCGTTCTGGATCGTAATTCCAACAAGTCTACATGTTGTTCATACCAAGTCGATAGCACTCTATGAAAATCTGAAAATACTTTTTGCGATTCACTCTTTTTTTTTGCGTCCTTAACACGTTCTTTAAATCCAAGAATATCAACGAATGCAATTATTGACCTATGTAGCTCAGGTTGACCTTCTGCATTTACATAAGGATTTTGTCTATCGTTTATATCGTCATTCATTTAAATAGCTCTTTGGACTGAATAGCGTAAATCCCTTACGGCTTTTGTGCATAACTTTGGCTTATCCAGCGTGAGTAATTCAGGAACCAATTCCCACACTTCTTTTTCCAACTCGTCCAACGTTTCCGCTTCAACAACCAGCCCTTTTAAATCGAGGCTGGTTGCGACATAAACATTCACTTCGTTGTCGTGGATAATTTTAACTTTTATTAAAAGAGGCATGCCCATTTCTGCGAAAAATGTTGCACAAGGCCAGCCTAAACGATACATAATTATTAAGACAACCGAATAACGACGGATTATTCCCCGGCTATCGACATGCGCTCAACCAGTATTGAACCGGTGCGAACATTACCGCGATAATCAATATCATTGCCTACGGCGACTATATTTTTCAACATATCTTTCATGTTGCCGGCAACGGTAATTTCTTCAACCGGATATTGAATTTCGCCATTTTCCACCCAAAACCCTGCGGCACCGCGAGAATAATCCCCCGTGAGTATATTAACGCCCTGCCCCATTAATTCGGTAACCAACAAACCGGTACCCATCAGCTTTAACATACCCTGATAATCAAGCGCACCTGAATCTATCGTTAAATTACGTACACCGCCCGCGTTACCGGTACTGTGCATACCCAATTTACGTGCGGAATAAGTACTTAATACATAACTGCGTAAAATACCGTCGGAGACAATGTCGCGGTTTTTTGTCGCTACGCCTTCGCCATCGTAGGCTGCACTGCCTAAAGCGCCTATTAAATAGGGCTGTTCGTGGATATGAATAAATTCCGGAAAAACTTGGCTGTCCAAGGCATCCAGTAAAAACGACGCCTTGCGATATAAGTTGCCGCCACTGATTGCGCCTATAAACGAAGACAACAAACCTGAAGCCGCTTCTGCGCTATACAAAACGGGGCATTGCCGAGTGCTTAAGCTGCGCCCTTCCAATCGTCTAAGCGCTCGCTCTGCGGCTTTTTTACCTATCTGTGCAGCGGCTTCCAAATCCAGGGCATTTCTTGATACGCTATACCAGTAATCACGCTGCATACTGTCACCGCGCTGCGCCAGTACTGAACAACTTAAGGAATGGCGTGTGGAAATATAGCCCTGAAGAAAGCCCAGACTATTACCCATCACATGGATGCCTTGATGGGTATTGACTGATGCACCTTCGGAATTACTGATTTCAGCATGATAAGTGCGGCCGGCATCTTCGCATTCAATCGCCAAAGCAATCGCGTTATCAACGCTTAGATCCCACGGATGATTAAGATCAAGATCGGGGAATTCAGTGGCTAGCAACGCTTCTTCCGGCAATCCGGCATAAGCATCTTCACTGGTATAGCGGGCAATACTACAGGCGGCGCTAACCGTTTCTTTAATGGATTCCAGTGACAAATCGGTAGTGCTGGCGGAACCTTTGCGTTGGTCAAAATAGACCGTTATACCGAGGCCTTGACCACAATGATGTTCGATCGTTTCAACATCACCCAGACGCGCTGAAACAGACAAGCCGTTTTCCTGGCTCAAACCTGCTTCGGCCGCACTGGCACCTTGTTTTTTTGCTTCGTCCAACAAGTTTTGAACGGTATTTTTTAAACAGTTTATTTCTTCTTGATTCTGCACTGTATTCTCTTAATCTTTAGTAGTGGTAGCCTAAATCAATAAACGAGGCGTTAATATTGGGTTACGCGACAAGGCCACTAACCCAACGAACTATTCTTTAGGACTTGAAAATAGACAAAAATCCTGAGTAATTCGGGTAGACTTACTACTGGACACTCGTCCCGCCAACCGTCAAGCCATCAATCTTCATCGTAGGTTGACCAACGCCCACCGGCACGCTTTGTCCTTCTTTGCCGCAAGTACCGACACCACTGTCCAGCTCAAGATCGGTGCCTACCATAGACACTTTGGTTAACACGTCAGGGCCATTGCCAATAAGAGTCGCCCCTTTAACGGCACGGGTTATTTTGCCATTTTCAATCAAATACGCTTCACTGGCAGAAAAAACAAACTTGCCCGAGGTAATATCAACTTGTCCGCCGGCAAAGTTTTTGGCATACAGGCCTTTTTTTACCGATTTTATAATTTCTTCGGGATTATGAGAACCCGGCAACATATACGTATTGGTCATGCGTGGCATAGGCAAACTTGCATAAGATTCACGACGACCATTACCGGTGGACTTAACCCCCATTAAACGCGCATTAAGTTTATCCTGCATGTAACCTTTGAGAATACCATTCTCAATCAGTACGGTTTTTTCGGTGGGCGTACCTTCATCATCAATACTCAACGAACCGCGACGCCCTTGCAGGGTTCCGTCATCGACCACGGTACATAAACCGGAAGCCACCCGCTCACCCACCCGACCACTAAATGCCGATGTGCCTTTGCGGTTAAAGTCACCTTCCAAACCGTGACCAATCGCTTCATGCAGTAAAATACCCGGCCAACCCGGCCCTAATACGACCGTCATATTACCGGCAGGTGCATCCTCGGCTTCCAGATTGACCAGTGCCTGCCTGACAGCTTCTTTGCCATATTCCAAGCCCCGATTTTGATCCAAAAAGTAACGGTAATCACTCCGACCACCACCACCCATGCTGCCCTGTTCACGCCGACCGTTTTCTTTAACGATAACCGTTACATTCATGCGCACCAACGGTCTTACGTCAGCGGCTAACGAGCCGTCCTGATTGGCCACCAGAATACTTTCATGCGAGCCGCTCAGACTGACAATCACTTCTTCTATACGGCTATCCAGTTTGCGGGTTTCACTCTCAACATTACGTAATAAATCTATTTTCTGTTGATCGGCCAATGATTTTAAGGGATTGGTAACCGGATAATAAAGGGGCCAACCAGCGGCTTTTACCAAACCCACTTGGGCATCTTGCCCTTGCCTGACAATGGCTTTAACATTATTAGCCGCTTCCAGCAATACCGGTAACTCGATCCGGTCGCTATAAGCAAAACCGGTTTTCTCGCCTGATACAGCACGAACGCCCGCACCCTGTTCAATACTATAACTGCCCTCTTTAATGATGCCGCCTTCCATTACCCAAGATTCAGAATGACTGGACTGGAAATAAATATCTGCGGCATCAACGGGCGAACTGAGCAATCGGTTCATAATTTTTTCAATATCACCATCCTGAATACCGGCAGGCATCAAAATAGCTTGTCTCGCAAGGTTTAATAGTTCCATCACAACATAAAAATAAAGGGTTAAGGTTCAAGGCGCAAGATTCAAGGATAAGCTTTATCTGCTTTAACCTTGAGCCTAAATTATTCTTCTTTTAAATCATTTTGCATCGTTTCATACAGTGACTTGATTAATTTTTCAGCGCCATCGGCCAACTGGGTAGCACTGTTATCTTTAACCGCGCTACGGTTTTTACCTCGACCACCGGCACTGCTTTGTTCGGCCGCATTACCAAGAGTTGCGGTTATTGTTGACTCTAAACCATCGCTTTCCAAGGTAATTACATAAACGGCTTCGTTATGTTTTCTGCTAAATAAAGATTTTTCGGGATCATAAAGCACATAGTAAAGACCTTTATCATGTTCACGATCCGTTATTTCAATTTTACTTTGCTTTAAGGCAAGACCCAACGTGCTCCAGGCATCATCTAACGGCTGCTTGATTTTCAATTGCGGGGGCGTTGATGTCGTCAGGTAAACATCGGTTCCCAAACCCGATTTTTCACGTCTCTTTGGAACCTTGCTATTATCGGTTACATACAACTCACCGGCAGGCTTGCTGACAGCAAGCGCGGGAGGACGCTCCAACATTTGGGTATCCCGATAACGACTGTCTTTGCCACCACAGGCAACCAACAGCATGGCAAGCAGCAAGCTTTTAATAAAAATATTCATATTATTCACCAAAAAAACATCGATGGTTTAAAACCGGAAATGCCCCCCGTACTTTTTCCAACCGCTCAGGGTCTATTTCAGCCATTACATAACCGCTACCGGTTTTATAACAATCCAGCACGATACCCCAAGGATCAATAATCATGCTATGCCCAAAGGTTTTACGACCATTAATATGCAAACCACCCTGATTGGGTGCAATCACATAACAAAGATTTTCCACGGCTCGCGCCCGCAGCAATACTTCCCAGTGAGCAGCACCGGTTTCCGCAGTAAACGCAGAAGGAACCACCAGTATGTCAACGCCCTGAACGCTCATTTTCCTGAAAAATTCCGGAAACCGCAAATCGTAACAAACAGCGACCCCCATCCGGCCAAAAGGCGTATCGAAAATCTGTGGCTCAGCACCCGGTTCAATGGAGTCAGATTCACGGTAAACTTCTTGCGTCCCCGGCACATTAACATCAAATAAATGTACCTTATCGTAACGCCCGACTCTTTCACCCTGATCGTTATAAATCAGGCAAGCGGCTCGCACTTTATTACTGTCATCGGTAGCCATCGGGATAGTGCCACCAACCACCCAAACTGCATACTTTTTTGCAACTGCCGCCAAAAAATCTTGTATGGGGCCTGAGCCATCGACTTCTTTTGCTTTAAGCTTGTCTGTTTCATGATTACCCATTAACGCAAAGTTTTCAGGTAAGGCGACCAGCTTTGCACCCGCTGTAGACGCTACTGCGATAAGCTTTTCGGCTTCTTGCAAATTAACGCTGATAGTAGGGCTTGAGGCCATTTGTATTGCGGCGCATTTAGTCATGTTGTCTCTTGATTAGTGTTCTTTAGATTGCTGTATCCATGGAAAACCGGTGATACCCGTCCAGGTTTTTTGCAGCAAGCCATCATTTTCATGTAGCGGAATAACTTGTGCATTCCCCCAGTCGCCCTTAATCAAATACTGCGAACCAAAGAAAAATCCGTCTTGATCTGTACCTGTCAAATACCGCCCGATTAAACCGGCCACTTTTCCAACGATTGTACCAGCAATAGGAACCGCATCAGCACTTTTTGGCGCAACGTTGGCAACTTGATCAAGACGTCGATTAATAAAGTCTGTCTCTCCCGTAATCGTAATTTTTGCAGGGATGGCATCAATCACTAAATTATTGGTAACGGCTTTACCTTTTGCCAAATCAAAGTGCCCGTTAATCGTATTAAACGTTAGCCCTTCTTCATACACATCACTAAAATCCAACTGCAAACGTTTTATCCATTGCGCCATTGCCAACATCCCCAGTACCCGACCAAATCCAGGCTCTATACTTAGAATACGACCACCCTTTAAATTAACGTCTATCTTGCCTCGTAAATCAATTAACGAAAATTGATAAGGTGCCGCATTCCAGACACCGGTAAAATCAACAACAGCGCTGGTTTCCGTTAAGTCTTTGTTAATACCCAGTTTTGAAAGTAACTGACCGGCTTTCGGCATAGTCACTGTGCCTTGCACGGTGGTTTTAGATTGCTTGCCATTAACTTTCCAATCGCCTGACAAAGCAAGCTTTAGATCGTTACCCGCCAACTCCAAACGCTTAAAAATAATACCATTGGGTATGCGCTCGGTTTGCAGGGTTAACTGCCCAAGATCAACGGACTGCCAAAAGGTTTTTTGACTAGTGATCGCTAACAAGGGCATAACATCCGACACGGATGCCGACTCCATTGCACCGCCCTGAAGTTTAAGTTGTTTAAATACAGAAAGTTGTAACTCTTGCATATCAAAACTAATGCTATCAGGGCCTTTAAGATCAAAAGGTATCTTAAATTTACCCTTGGCAATGGCACCGCTGATATCACCTGACCAATAATTACCTTCGGGCTTTAACGCCAGATCAAATAAACCCAAATCTGTTGATTTCCAGAGTCCGTGTTCACTGTGTATTTTTATACCTTTAAGGCTGCTCACTGCGCTTAATAATGCTTCATTATCCTGGCCTTGTGTAAACGATAACGCCACGCCCAACCAGTCTTGCAAATCCAAGCGCTCACGATTAATCTCCAGCGAAATACCTGCATCCAGGCGTTGAGCGACAGTGCCAAGACCCACTAAAACGTTACCGGATTCAATTCTCTGCTGCTTTATATTAAACCTGAGCGCTGCTTTAAGTTGATTGTCGTAATTTAAGTTAATCGGCAACAACGCGTCATCCGCCAAATCAAACGTCAGCGCTAAAGATCGCTGCTGTTCTCGGGTTTTGGCCAAGGCTCCCGGCAAATCCAATGAGATGCCCGCCAATTTTGACTGTACCAGCAGTTCCGGCGAGCTATCGTCATAAGGCAATTGTAACGTTAACTGATAATCTGTCGCACCCTGCGCCACCTGCCATCCAGCTATTTTAAATTGTTTCTGCAAATCACTGACACCAACACGACCACCGACACTAACGGCCGTCTGAACTTCTGAACTTTTAATGGCAATCTGGATAGGATGATCTAAAGCTGTCGCTTTAATAAGGTCAGTATAAACGCCTAACTCGTTAAATTTTAATGCACCGGTCATTTGAGTGACCCACAAATCAAGCGCCTTGACTCTAAGCTTGGCATTGCTTAGCTGTGCGAAGCCATCAACTTTTGGCGTGCCACTATCCAGCAACGGGAGCTTTAAATCCAGGGTAATTTGAGTATTGCCTTGGGGTTCTACCGCGTCCAGCAACTTATCCACCGGTGACTTAAGCGGCGTCTGCTGCATAAATCTCAAGCCTTGCAGAATGTCCGTTTCCAACTTGCCCTGAACCAGTAAATACTCACTTTTATCCAGCGAGGGTATGGTTACCTTGGCCTGATTAATTTTTACCTTTTGACTGAGGGCCTTATGCAAATCAACCTGCAAGCCGCCTTGTAAAAACAAAACATCTCCACTCAAATCCGTTAAATGAGGCCATTCGGAATTATAGTTCAGCTCCATTTGATCAATAGCAAACAAGGTTTCAAAAACCCCTTGCCCGCCAATAAACGGAAAATCACTTAAATTACCGTAGAACAACATGCCGCCTTTAGGCACACGTCCGCTGATAAAAGCATGATCCAGCCAATCAAGTGTTACCTTACCCATTAAACTGGTCGGTAAATAACGGTTTATTTTGCTGACATCGTCACACCTGAAAGCCATTTGCATATCCATAAATGTCTTTTGGCCTTCCGTTTTTGGAATCCTTAAACTTAATTTGCTTTCGGTCTTTATATCCGGAGAATCCAGCTCTATTTTGGAACTGGAGACAAGCCAGTCACCGGGGGTTTGTTCCCAAGCGATAGCGCCTTTAAGCTGGGTAATGTGTAGTGGTTCACGAAATAAACCCACTGAAGTCAGTTGCGCATCTTGCGTTGAAAAATCCACACGACCCAGTTGATCAGTGCCTTTTACTTGTCCGCTTACGTTGTCTATACCGGGTATTGCAGTCGATGGCGCAACCTTAAGGTGGGTAAATTTGCCATTAATTGCGTAATTTTTTTCATCCAAATCGGCAAATAAATAAAGCTGTTCCAGAGATCCTTCCAACTGCGCATGAACCAATGACAGTCCTGCTTCTTTGGGCAGTGGCACAAAAAACTGTGCTATTTTGGAGATTTCATGTACATCCACTTGTTCAATAAACAGTCCCAGCTTATGTAATAACTTATCTTGAGTCCGATCACCGGAAGCGCTAAACACGGCGGCGGGCCATTTTTTATCAGCCGTTTCCAAAAAAAATTCGGGCACATCCAAGCGCCAACGCCCGTCATTAAGCGCCCAGAAAAATTGGGTAATCAGTTGTTTAACAGGAAACGAGGGCTTATCCGGCCTGGTCAACTGCAACTGCTGAAACTGCACGTCGCCCACCAACGAAGTCAGTTGCGAATTTTGCCAATGGCTCCAGAGACTGACATCACCAGTACCTGAAGCAATACGCATAGCCAATGGCAACGCATCAATCATCCACTCAGCCAGATGAAGATTTTTTCCTTCCACAAAAACAGCACCATTAATAGATGACGGTTTAAAAACATCACCCATCAAATCCATGGACACACGTAACTCATCGCCCTGTTTTTTCGGCAACTTGGCTCGAATATTTACTTGGTGCCGTTGCACATTATTTATAATGGCAAGATCCACCTCGCCAACCACTGGGGGTTTATTGGGGTGCAGTTCATCTTGCCAACTAATCTCGCTTTGTAAAACTTCATATTTACGCCCCTGCAGCAACCACAAAGGCTGCTCATCACTGGATTTTAAGCCAACAATGGCAATGCTTCCATCCAGCTTCCGTTTTACGGCAAGTTTGGCTCCCACCAAAGTAACCCACGATGAGGCTAACCGATTGCTATCGACCAAGACATCGAGTAAATTAATACCCAGCCTTATTTCTTTAAGTTGAATCGCGGGTTTCTCATTGGCTACAGCGGATGCTATTTTGATATCTTTTAGTATCAGTTCAGGGCTATAACCACGCATTTTTGCTCGCAAGTGCCCTATGGTTACCGGCGTCCCCACCTGCTCACTAACGCGAGCCGACAAATCAGCTTTATAACTGTCTATTCCCAACAACAATAAGCGCACGCCGGTTAAGCTAAGGGCTGACACAATCAAAGACCAGAAAACAAGATGCCGCGTTGCACGCTTAAGGTGATGAATCATAAGAGCACTTTAAGGGCACAAAATTAAAGGCAAAAATGACATGTATAGATGTGCGCCCTTAACCTTAAAGAAGTACAACATCATACTGCTCCTGATTATATTCAGCCTCTACCCTAAACTTAATCTGCACACCCAAAAATACTTCCAGTTCTGCCAGCATGTCGGCTTCTTCATCAAGCAGCATTTCTACGACTTCATTAGAAGCCAGAACCAATAAGGTCTGCACTTTGTATAGTCTAACTTCGCGAATAATCTCCCTGAATATTTCCAGACACATGGATTCCGGTGTTTTTAAAACACCTCGTCCACCGCAGGCACTACAAGGCTCACAAAGAATATGCTCAAGGCTTTCACGCGTTCTTTTACGCGTCATTTCAACCAAGCCCAGCACTGAAACTTCAGTTATTTTTGTTTTCGCGCGGTCTTTTTCCAAATTCCGTTCCAGAGCCTGCAACACCTGTTTTTTATGTTCTTCACTTTTCATATCGATAAAATCGATAATGATGATACCCCCCAGATTTCTGAGCCTCAGCTGGCGGGCAATAGTTTGAGCCGCTTCAAGATTGGTTTTGAAAATAGTCTCTTCAAGGTTACGTCCACCGACATAACCACCCGTATTTACATCCACGGTGGTCATTGCTTCGGTCTGGTCAAATATCAAATACCCGCCTGACTTTAATTTAACTTTACGCTCCAGGGCTTTTTTAATTTCATCTTCAACACTGTAGATATCAAATACCGGACATTCGCCCGAGTAATGTTCAATAACCGGTACGATTTCGGGTACAAAAACCTCTGCAAATTCAAGCAGTCGATGATAGGTTTCTTTGGAGTCTACACGAACCCTGTCAATACCTTCCTTGTACAAATCCCTGAGCGTTCTGACACTCAGCGGCAAATCTTTATGAATAAACTGCTTAGGCTTTGCAGTGGCAATCTTTTCTACTATCGATTCCCACAATTTCAGCAAAAAAGTCATATCAGCAATCAGAGTCGCTTCATTGGCACATTCGGCCGCTGTTCTGGCAATAAAGCCACCGCATTTTTGCTCCTGCCTGAAGGCATCAAGACAGGCTCTTAAACGGGCGCGTTCAGAATCGCATTCAATACGTTGCGACACCCCCGAATTATTCGAGTAGGGCATATAAACCTGATACCGGGAGGGTATCGATATTTCCGTTGTTAAACGGGCACCTTTGTTACCCATAGGATCTTTAACCACCTGCACAACAATAGACTGACCTTCATGCAGGTAATGCTCAATAATATCCGAACCTTTTTCTTCCAGATCCTTCGTACATAAATCTGAAAGATGAATAAACGCCGCCTTGGGCAGACCAATATCAACAAAAGCCGCCTGCATACCTGGCAGAACACGGCACACCTCACCTTTGTAGATATTACCGACCAACCCGCGCTCACGACTTCTTTCAATAATGAGTTCTTGTAAGACGCCATTTTCAATAACTGCAACACGGGTTTCCGGCGGCGTTACATTAATTAAAATTTCTTCACTCATTTGAAAAGTTCTATTCCTTGTTTAGATAAAAGTTCGGCAGTCTCAAACAAGGGTAAACCGACCACTCCCGAAAAACTGCCTTTTATTGACTCTACAAACACACCGCCCCGTCCTTGAATAGCATAACTGCCTGCTTTATCAACCGGTTCGCCACTGTGCCAGTAATCCAGTATTTCCTGCTCTGTCAAGCACCGAAAAGTCACCTCGGTAATACTAACCGCCTGTTCATGCTCACGTCCTCTCAAAGAAATTGCACTATAAACCTGATGGGTTTTACCGGACAACTGCGTCAACATGGCGATGGCATCCGCCTTATCTTTGGGTTTCCCCATAATCACAGCCCCCAAAATGACTGCCGTATCGGCGGCCAAAACCGGTAGTTCAGTGTTGAGTTGAGCCTTGCACGCCGCAGACTTTTCAGCGGCCACACGCTGTACATAAGCCAGCGGTGCTTCATCAGGCCAAGGGGTTTCATCAAGATCAACCGGATAAACCCGATAAGTGACATTAATTTGGTCTAGCAGTTCCTTTCTGCGTGGAGAAGAGGAAGCAAGAATAATCTGTATGGACATTAGCGATGATAAGGGTGGTTATGGAGAATACTCCAGGCACGGTAAAGTTGTTCAGCGACCAAAATACGCACCAGCGGATGAGGAAAAGTAAGTTTTGATAAACTCCATGACTCGCGTGCCAGTAGTTTAGCAGAATCTGCCAAACCTTCAGGGCCACCAATCAATAAAGACACATGCTGGCCACTTTCCAGCCAACGCTGCATCGCCTGCGCCAATTCGGGCGTAGTCCACGATTTGCCGGGAATATCCAGTGTCACAATATGAGTACCTTGCGGAATAGCCGCCAGCATCCGTTCGCCCTCTTCTCTTATAATTCGGACAACATCACTATTTTTACTGCGTTTACCCGGTGCAATTTCTTTAAGCACCAGCTCACATTCACGCGGCAAGCGCTTGGCATATTCATCGTAACCTTGCTGAACCCAGCCCGGCATACGGTTTCCTACTGAAATTAAATTTATTTGCATGGGCATGCAGGATACAGACAACAAAGCATTGATGCAATGTGTGATCAACGCTGCTGAACTATAAAAATCAGCTAAAAAAATATGGCTTGCGGTTGTTTTGCACCGATGAGTGAATGATCACTGGTTGAATCCCCCCTTTAGGTGCTGTTGTTTTTATTGTAAGCACCTCCTTATCCTTTGAATTATTTATCATTATTGCTTATGGCCTCTAACTTGCTTTGAATACTTGCATTATTAACAAGCCTGTTTACAATAAATGAGTGTTGCTACTTAGGCGATTTCCTACGAAGAATATACTCACTGCCTGCACTGAATAATCAATGCATAAAAACTTCACTTATAAACAAAGCGATATTATTATTACCGTGCCAAACTTATTACCCCCAGAATCAGGAGTTATAGCCATGTTAAAACCGCACATGATTACCACCGCCCTACTACTAGTATCGTTATGCTTTACAGCACCTGCTTTTGCCGAAGAAGATGCCACTATGCATCAAGTTTATTTGGCCGCTGAAGCAGGAAAATTTAATGAAGCACAAGCCATGATGGACAAAGTACTGCACGACCATCCTGACAGCGCCAAGGCGCACTTTGTAGAAGCTGAATTGCTGGCTAAACAAAGCCGGTTTAGCGATGCAGGCGTAGAGCTCAATACCGCTGAACGCTTGCAACCCGGACTGCCTTTTGTCAAACCGGAAGTATTGCAAAACCTTAAGAGTCGTATTACGTCAGTGTCAACGGGTGCAGTGCTACCGGCCAACGCCGGCCAACGTCCACAGTCTATGGTTAAAGACTGGACACCCTCGATTCTTTTAATCTTGGGTATTGGTTTAGTCGTGTTATTAATTGGCTTTATGAGTCGGCGAAATTCCAAAACAATGCCCGCTAATAGCTATGCCGGTAATGCGCCCGGACAAAATATGCCACCGGTCGGTTCGAGTGGCGCTGGCTCAGTCATGGGTCAACCGACTGCGGGCGGCATGGGTTCTGGTATTATGGGCAGTCTGGCAACGGGCGCGGCCATGGGAGCAGGAGTCGTGGCAGGCGAAGCACTGATGCATCACTTTGTCGATGGCAATAAAAACACTATTGCTCCAGAACCGTCATTACCTGATACTTCGCCATGGAGCTCATCCAGCAATACAAATGATACTGACGATATGGGCGGCACTGACTTTGGTATCGCCGACTCGTCATCATGGGATGATGATAGCGCTGATGATGGAAATGACGACTGGTCTTAGTCATTATTCATTGCACTAATTTTTGAGCAGAAGCGTGACGGGGCTTGCAACCCCGTCACTTGTTTTTAACCGAGCTAAATTAATGACATTACACCATCCACACAGAAAAATAGTTGCCCTTGCCATCGCAGCCATAGTGACGCTATCGCTCGTATCTTGTACTGAAAAGTCAGCCGATAATAACCAGACCGAAGCATCACCATCAGCAGTAACTGAAGATAAAATCACCCCATTACAAAGAGAAGCGCAAGAAGGAAAACCGGATGCTCAATACAATCTGGCTTATCTCTATGAAAACGGTTTAGGCGTACCCAAGGACGAAACCAGGGCTCTTGATTTATATCAGCAATCCGCAGATCAGGGACATGCAGCGGCGAAAAATAATATTGATGCCCTAAACAAGAAGTAAACAATGTAACTATTTTGGTGACCGTGGAATCCTTTAAACATGCTTAACCAGATCAACTTTATTAAGCATCTCAAGCACAACCATCAGCAATAAAATTAATTAATGAATAACAATAAGCTACGCTCCAATGATCTCTCACATCATATTTTGCCAAATTCTGCGACGATGGTGGGTGTCTGTATTATGGTTATCAGTATCGTTAAAACGATGTCTCCAGGACTAACACACTACCTGATTGACAAAGGACTAGCCATTGACAGCCTGCTATTTATGATAAGTGCGCTACTTTCATTTTCATCCATTCGTGTAGAGCAGTCCACTGAACGGTTGGAGCGTTGGGCAGAAATGATATTTTTGCTTGGCTTGGTGTCAATGACCCTGATTACTGTCATTTTCTCTTTTGAAATCGTTTAATGTACATTTTGCTTTTCACCGCCACCTCCCTGGCTCAATAAACTTTTCTATAAAAGGCATGATCTCAGGAAATCTCCCAACCCTGACTTCTACAGGTAAAGTTGATAATATCGGCATTTTTCCCGTCAAAAAAAACTGTTACTGAATTTACACTATCATTCGTTTGATGAGAGTCCCGCAGCATGCGATACTTGCCCATTATTTTCAATTTATTAAAGGGCTTTAAAAGATTCGCAAAACACGGTAGCCTTAATTGGATAAATCAAGACACGATAAATCAAGACGCTTTACATGCTTCGCAAAAAACGGCATCCTTAATTGCACCCTTCCGGGTAGATTAAGAAATATCAGTTATTACAATACCGACTATGGAACGTGCATGAAATAACTTTACCTTTTTACCCCCTCACCCCAGCCCTCTCCCAGAGGGAGAGGGAGCAAGATGCATAAGTTATTTCATGCGCATTCCCAAGATAATGACTTGTAAAAAAGTGTAACCCCATGCACATCAACTTAAAGATATTAATTCATCATGAAGACACGAAGTTCACGAAGAAAAACCAAAGAAAAATCTTCGTGTCTTCGTGGTGAAATGTCTTAAGTTGATGTCTATGCCTGCAAAATAGAGTTCTCAAGCCAATGCGTAATTTACAGGATATATCGTTTCCAATTAGGGCGAGACCATGAGCTTTTTAGCCAAACTCTGGAATTACATAAAAACACTGAGTCTTTTCGCGGCCTTAATTGCAGCGATAATAACTGGCGGTTGGTTGGCTTATAGTTATGACAGCTCAAAAAAACCGCTCGTTATTGCCAAGCAATTAATAGTTGAAGGTGATAATGCCTTAAATATTGGCCGTTACGCCGATGCCAAACGAATTTTTGAAGAAGAACTTAAAGCCAATCCGCAAAACAAACAAGCCGCGTGGTATCTACAAATAGCCGATATTCCACAAACATTATCCCAGTCAGAATTTAAAGAGGCCATTGACATACTTTATCAACAGAACCCAAACGACTCTCATGTTAACTTATTCTTGGGTGAGTATTACGCCGCTATTGACCAACCCGATAAGGCCATACAATATTTTGATCAGGCCATAACCCAAAATCCGAAACTGGCTGAAGCTCATTATGATTTGGCCAGACTTTATGACCAATTAGGCAATTATGAAGACGCCAAGGTTGAATCTTTAAACGCGATAGATGGCTCACCGACACCTAAATATAGAAACAACTTGGGTAATATCTATTTTAAACATCTGCATTATGAGGAGGCGATTAAAGAATATGGGAAAAATAAGGAATACCCGCTTTCCGCACTTGAAAGCGCCAATATTTACTGGCGCCTTGAGTATCTAAGCCAAGCAATTAGCTATCAAAATCAAGCGATTGATTGGCTAAATGACAACACAATAATGACCAAGCCGGAAAATGAAGATGCCTGGAATTTTGAAGTCGCATCAACAAAGCGCCTTAAGCTGATTACTCTGGAAGAGAAAAAAAGCTATGCGTATTACTGCTTATCCGTCAGTCTTTATTTACAGGGTGATAGTGAAGGCGCAGAGAAAGCGCTGCAAAAGTTACGCGATTTGAATATTGATCCTAAAGCCACTATTGACGAACTATTATCAGCCGATCTGGATGGATTGGTTGAAGCAAATGCTAATTTTGCAGAGCCGGTTGCTGCTTATAAAGCGCTTTATCTGAAAAATTATCCAACGGGCATCCCGTAACCATATTCCCTCACCCCAGCCCTCTCCCAGAGGGAGAGGGAGAGGGAGAGGGAGAGGGAGCAAGATGCCTAAGTTATTTCATGCGCATTCCTATATTTACCTTAGCACTCAAAAGAAATCTCATGACCTCAATTTTTTATCGACCCGCCAAAATCCGTGCCTTAGCATTTTTGGGGTTATTACTGTTAGCGCTGGCTATTCTTGGCGGCATGATCTGGCGCAACCTACAGCATTTTGAAACGGTTTTATCCTACGTGAACTATTCCCACCGCATTCAAAATGTATCGGTGGGTTTACAACAATCCTTGATTGGCTATGTAACCGAAACCGTTCCCGATTCACAACCTGTCGTATTAACTAAAACCCTGAATGAAATGCAGACGTTAATAGCTGATAATCGCTATTTATTACCGGCTACCAAAGAAAGTCTGGAAACTGTCGGCAGTCTTCTGGCTAATGTAAACAAACTGGACAAGTCAGAAAAAAATGCCCGCTTGATACAGGCCCTTGAAGTCATGAGGCAAACACTGGATGAAGAAGGCTTGCGACGGGAAAAATTACTGGAAGATATCAACTTTGATACCCAAACCGAACTGTACATCGCCTTGGTTACTTTTACCTTGATATTATTGGGCGCGATGTTGTTTTTAAACTATCGAATTTTACATCCACTGAATGACCTGAGACAATTATTGGAGCGCTTGACTGAAGAAAACTACACACCGATTACCACAGATCATCTGGATCCTTTGCTATTTCCGGTTTTTAACAGCTATAACGCGTTGGTGATACATCTCGCCGAACTGGAAGAAGCCAAGCGCTTGTTTGCACAATCCTTACAACGGGAAGTCCGATTAGCCACCCAAGCCCTTTTGGAGCAACAATACAGCTTGGCAAGAGCAGAACGTTTGGCGGCCATTGGTGAAGTTGCCGCAGAGTTAGCCCATGAAATACGCAACCCGCTGGCGGGTATTCAGATGGCTTTTAACAATTTACGCCGTGAAATTGATGATCAAAACCAATGCGAAAGAATGGATTTGATTAGTAGCGAACTAAAGCGCTTGGCGCGTTTGCTAAACGACATGCTCGATCAAAGCCGTCACTCGCCTGAAACAGCGACTGATTTTGATATGTCCACACTCATTTGTGATTTACTGACCTTAACCCGTTACCAAATCACCGAATCCATAGAACTGAACTGTGATACGCCAAACACCTTGCCGGTTCATTTGCCCGAGAGCGGCATCCGTCAGGCTTTATTAAATTTGATACTCAATGCCGCCGATGCCTTGGAAGGCAAGGCTGGCTTAATCCGCATCAAAGCACGCAGTGAAGCTCACGGCTTACGCATTGATGTTTTTGACAATGGCCCAGGCTTTTCCCAAGACCTGCTTAACTATGGCATACGCCCCTTCCGCACCAGTCGTCAGGGCGGCACAGGCCTGGGCTTGGCAATGGTACAGCGTTTTGTCAAAGACGTCGGTGGAACCATTAAACTGGGTAACCAACAACCACATGGCGCTTGTGTTACCGTGCTATTACCAAAAGAATGCTTGTCTGGAAATAAATTATGATAGAAACACTCCTCATCATTGAAGATGAAAAACTGCTGGGTACCGAGCTTTCTCGTCACTACCGGGCACAAGGCTGGGATGTTGTATTGGCTGACACCTTAGAGAAAGCCAAAACGTTACTGCTTAAAAATCGCATAGAACCGTTACTGATACTTTCGGATATGAACTTGCCGGATGGTAACGCGCTGGACTTTATGGAAGCGATGAAAAAACATGTCAGCTATGCCGAATGGCTGTTTTTAACCGGCTACGGCAGTGTGCCCGATTCGGTCAGGGCGCTGCGTCTGGGTGCTTATGACTTTCTGGAAAAACCCTGTGATTTGGAACGTCTCGACCTGGTCGTGACCAGTGCTACGCGCAGTGCCTCTATTCAGCGTCGGGTTATTGATCAAACCAAACAAGGTCATCGGCGATACTCGCCGGACGCTTATTTGGGGCATAGCCAGCAAGCGCAAGAAATCAGGCAGTTACTGGCAAAACTAACGCAAGTGCCGTTCAGCGCCTTGATTATCGGCGGCGAAAGCGGCACCGGCAAAGGTTTAACGGCACGTATCCTGCACTACGGCAGCTCTCGCGCCCAACAACCGATGATTGAAGTCAATTGTGCCGCATTGCCGCGAGAACTATTGGAATCCGAATTATTTGGTCATGAACCCGGCGCCTTTACCGGCGCGTCGGGACGTCATCGCGGTTTGTTGGAACAAGCCGATGGCGGCACCTTGTTTATGGATGAAATCGGTGAAATGCCTCTGGATTTACAAGCCAAGTTACTGAAAGCCATCGAGGATCACAAAGTGCGACGCTTGGGCGGCGAAAAAGAGATCAGTGTTGATGTGCAGATAGTTGCGGCCAGTAATCGTGATCTGGAACAAATGGCTCAAGAGGGTAGTTTTCGCGCTGATTTATATCACCGTTTAAGTGTGTTTAAAGTAATTCTGCCGCCACTGCGTGAAGCCGTTGAAGATCTTGACGAGCTGGTGCCGCTATTTGTTGCTGAATACAATGCCAAAGCCGGACGGCAAGTAAAAGATATTCCTGATGAAGTCTGGAACAAGCTTAAAGCGCATCACTGGCCGGGTAATGTCAGGGAATTGCGCAATGTGATTGAACGCTGTGTATTATTTTCTGACGGAGCAACCTTTCCGGGACAATGGCTGCAATTGCCGGGACAGCATTCCCAGGCAGGCTTAAGTGATCGGGATCAACGCGTTGCAGGGTTCGATAGCCACTCCCAAGCAAAATCGAGTGAACAAGGTATTTTTTTACCGTTGGATGGCAGTATGGCACTGGATGATATGGATCGATTTATCATTAAAACTGCACTGGAACGAGCCGATAACAATCTGACCGGAGCCGCCAGGGCGCTGGGCGCAACCCGAGAAACGCTACGCTACCGGGTAAGGAAATACAATCTGAAAACCGTAGATTAATATAAATCTAGCGACTAATATTTCGTATTGCCAATAAAAATTGTGTAAACTACGCGTCGAAAAATAAAGAACACGACATTTTATTTCGTCGCGTTCTTTAAGTCTTCGTTGAGACTACTTGACTATTTATTTAGCCATATTCATCATTTTTGAATGATGCATGGACATCATTTTAATATGCTCCGCTTTAATCAGTTCAAGCTGTTGATCTTTCAATGCTTGCTGTTTCTTTGGATCAGTTTCTGCAAGAATTTTATTGGACAGATCATGCATTTTTAGAATCTCTTCCTGCCTGATTTTTAAATGTTCCATCATTTTTGATTCATCCATGGCATGATCCATTGTCA
>SESD01000723.1_pt1 | contig 19892 bp, 14 predicted proteins | sample 3171411 | NCBI WGS metagenome assembly SESD01 (sample SAMN06051880, study PRJNA518727) | freshwater metagenome | biome: subpolar coniferous forest; feature: holomictic lake; material: water; isolation source: holomictic Lake 442, 16.5 m depth | place: Canada: near Kenora, Ontario | collected...
TATGCGCGTATCTTTGCCTACCAGAACAAAGCCATGCCCTTCACTGGCAAATACCTTTCCAGCCGCCCAACCTAATTTTAATAAAAAATCTGCTGTTATAGGCGGCTCACCGACCTTCCCTCTAATACCATCTGTGCCAAAATATTTTCTTGTCATAATTCTAAAATTCATTATCTGGATAACTTGGAAATTTCTACCCAGCATAGGTTATGGATGATATTTTACAAGCTCAAGCTTCTCACTAAAAAGTTGATGCCTTTAAACTGTAGATTGCATCTTAATAATCGTGCATAAAAAAAGGAGAGGCATGATGCCTCTCCTTTTTTAGTCGACGTAAAAAACGTTAGCCTTGCTCGGCAGCTTGGCCTATTGTCTTATCGTTTTTTTTGTCATCCTTACCTTTAACTTCATCAGTATTATGATCACCACGCGGAGGCTTATCGTCCCAGCCTTGTGGATCTCTTACCGGCACACGCGCCATAAGGTCATCAATTTGAAATTTATCAATAGTCTCATATTTCATTAGCGCTGATGCCATGGAATGCAGGATATCAATATTTTCTTTTAAGAGTCGCTCTGCACGCTCGTAGTTTCTGTCAATAAATGAGCGAATCTCTTCATCAATAGTATGTGAGGTTTCTTCAGCAACTGTTTTGTGTTGCGTTACTGAACGCCCCAGAAACACTTCGCCTTCTTCTTCACTGTATGACAAAGGCCCTAAACGTTGAGACAAGCCCCACTTAGTCACCATATTTCTTGCCAATTCAGTGGCTCGCTCAATATCATTGGAAGCACCTGTACTGACCTGTTCCCAGCCAAAAACTACTTCCTCGGCGATACGGCCACCGTATAAACTGGAAATCATACTGTCCAGCTTTTGTTTGCTGGCACTGTACTGGTCTCTTTCCGGTAAAAACATGGTCACACCAAGCGCACGTCCCCTAGGCATAATGCTGACTTTATAGACTGGATCATGTTCAGGAACCAATTTTCCGACAATGGCATGACCTGCTTCATGATAAGCCGTCATTCTTTTTTCTTTCTCATCCATTACCATGGTGTGCCTTTCAGCTCCCATGATCAATTTGTCTTTGGCTTTTTCCAAGTCAGACATACTGACGACCCGCTTATTCATTCTGGCGGCAAACAACGCCCCTTCATTGATTAAATTAGCCAAATCAGCACCGGAAAACCCGGGAGTTCCCTGAGCGATGTACTTAACTTCTACATCATCAGCAATGGGTACTTTTTTGATATGAACATTAAGAATTTGCTCACGCCCTCTGACATCAGGCAGACCCACTGTCACTTGACGATCAAATCGGCCAGGTCGCAATAAAGCCTTGTCCAATACATCCGGACGATTAGTTGCAGCGATAACGATAATACCTTCGTTACCCTCAAAACCATCCATCTCAACCAATAACTGATTTAAAGTTTGTTCGCGCTCGTCATTGCCACCACCCAAACCGGCACCACGCTGACGACCTACGGCATCAATCTCATCAATAAAGATAATGCAAGGCGCATGCTTTTTGGCCTGCTCAAACATGTCACGAACACGGGAAGCGCCAACACCGACAAACATTTCCACAAAATCAGATCCGGAAATAGTAAAAAACGGTACTTTGGCTTCACCGGCAATGGCTCTGGCCAGCAACGTTTTACCGGTTCCCGGTGGGCCAATCATCAAGGCACCCCTTGGGATTTTTCCACCCAACTTTTGATATTTTGCAGGATCTCTAAGAAAGTCGACCATTTCGACCACTTCTTCTTTTGCTTCATCGCAACCGGCAACGTCTGCAAAAGTTACTTTAATCTGATCTTCTTCAAGCATTCTGGCTTTACTTTTGCCAAAGCTCATGGCACCACGACCGCCGGCACCACCGCCCTGCATTTGTCGCATAAAGAAAACCCAAACAGCAATCAGCAGCAACATAGGCCCAAAAGAGACCAGCAACTGCATCAGCATGGAAGGTTGCTCTGGCGGAACTGCTTTAATGTCGACGCCATTAGCCAACATATCATCGATTAAATGTGGATCGTTAGGCGCATATGTTTTAAAAAGCTGACCACCTTGGGTCTTGCCTTTAATAATATGCTCATCAATCATCACCTGTTGTACTTGACCTGCTTTCACCGACTCGATGAATTGCGAATATGATAACGATGAATCAATCCTCTCTCCTTGTGAGCCAAAGTTATTAAACAGGGACATCAATACAACAGCAATGACGACCCACAGGATTATATTTTTTACCATATCATTCACAAAAACACCCTAGCCCCGTACGGCTCTCGGTTTAAAAAACTGAGTAATTATATCAGGAGTTAACTTCCCTGACTGTCGTTATTTATCTGAAACTCACCAAACCATAGTAACTTCCTTAGCTTGTAGATATAAGGACGACTAAAGATTATTTAAACCCTTTGGCTAAAATATAAACTTCATTGCTTCGCGGTCTTGACGCTTTAGGTTTTCTAATGACTACTTTTGTAAAGCAGCGCTGCACTTCACCTTGAAATGCCTCAAAACCCTCGCCGTGAAATAATTTAACCAAAAAGCTGCCATCTTTTGATAAAACCGATTTTGCTGCATCTAAAGCCAGCTCTCCCAGATAAATGGCTCGCGGCTGATCTACGCCTCTATTGCCACTCATGTTAGGTGCCATATCTGACATAACCAGATTAACGGGAGCGCCCTCCAACGCGGCATGAAGCTGTTCCAACACGGCTTCTTCGCGAAAATCACCCTGAATAAAATCAACACCTTCAAGCGCGTCCATTGCCAAAATATCCAGCGCGATTAATTTATTTTTTTTACCCATCAATTGCCGGGCAAGCTGCGACCAGCCCCCGGGAGCTGCGCCCAAATCAATAATATTCATCCCGGGCTTAATCAGTTGATCTTTTTCCTGAATTTCTTTTAATTTAAAAACGGCACGCGAGCGATAACCCTGTGTTTGAGCCATTTTGACATACTCATCTTCAAAATGTTCTGCCATCCAACGACTACTGCTTTTACTTCGACCCATGATATGTTGTATAGTGTATAGTAACTTTTTGATTTAGGAATACTGAGTGAACTCTGCAGACAAGAAAAAACTTCGAGCTCAAGCTCATACTTTAAAACCCGTGGTTATGATTGGGCAATCAGGTCTTACCTCCGCCGTACTGGCAGAACTTGATCAGGCGCTTAACACCCACGAATTAATTAAAGTAAAAATCCGTGCAGAACGTGATGATCGCAAGCCGATTAGTGAAAAAATATGCACCGATACAGGCGCAGAGCTAATCCAATCCATTGGTCAAATCGCTGTTATTTACCGATTGAATCCCAGTAAGTAAAAAACAGGCACGAAACAGCTTAAGTATTATATCCCCTCTCCCGTCGGGAGAAGGGGCAATAGGTTCACGTAAGGCATACACATTCCCAACCGGAAAGCCAAGGCGAAAGAAAAAATAACTGCGTCTTTAACCTGGCCTTTTCGCCTCAATTAAATGTATTTAATTGAGATAATTTCATAGTCAACATTACCACCAGGCGCCTTAACCGTAACAACATCCTCTATCTCTTTGCCAATTAACGCTCGTGAAATGGGTGAGCCAATTGAGATGCGACCTTCCTTGATGCTGGCTTCATCTTCACCAACTATCTGATACGTGACCCGTCTCTCGGACTCAATATCTTCTATTTCTACCGTTGCTCCAAACACCACCTTGCCATTGGCATCTACCTTGGTAACGTCAATAATTTGTGCATTAGAAAGCTTGCCTTCAATTTCAGCAATACGCCCTTCTGCAAAACTTTGTTGTTCCTTGGCTGCGTGATATTCAGCATTTTCCTTTAAATCACCATGCGCACGAGCCGTGGCAATGGAGGCAATAATACGCGGACGCACTACTGATTTTAATTCATCCAATTCTGCACGTAATTTTTCTGCACCTTTAACGGTGAGAGGTACTTTAATCATTTTTAAACTCCATTAATAATCTTTTGGACAAAAGGCACACATAAAAACCGATGTATGCGTGCATTTGCCTCTTTAAATCAGACTTTTATGCAAATCTTGCAGACAATTTACATCACCTGCATCCAGCTCACCCAGCGCGTAACACGCCGCTCTTGCACCTGCCATCGTGGTGTAATAAGTTACCCTGTGCTGTAGGGCTTCCCGACGCATAGTGAAAGAGTCTGAAATTGCTTTTTTGCCTTCTGTAGTATTAATAATCAGCTGAATCTGGTCATTTTTAATCATATCAACCGTATTAGGTCGACCTTCGTTGACTTTATAAACCACTTCACAAGGAATACCGGCTTCTTTAAGAAATTTTGCCGTACCACCGGTTGCGACAATTTCATATTTCTTGTCTACCAACATTCTGGCGATATCAGGCGCCTTGGCTTTATCGGCATCACGGATACTGATTAGCACCTTACCAGAATCATTCAAATTAACGCCCGCCGCGCGTTGTGACTTGGCAAAGGCTTCACCAAAGGTTTTCCCTACGCCCATCACCTCACCCGTTGATTTCATTTCGGGCCCTAACAAAGGATCAACCCCTGGAAACTTAACAAATGGAAACACGGCTTCCTTGACTGAATAGTAAGATGGAATTCGTTCTTCGGTAATGCCTTGTTGTACCAAGGTTTGCCCTACCATGACGCGTGCGGCAATTTTAGCCAGCGGATAACCGGTGGCTTTAGAAACAAATGGCGCAGTCCGTGATGCCCTTGGATTTACTTCAAGCACATAAATATCTTCACCCTGTATCGCAAACTGGGTATTCATCAGCCCTCTTACACCCAAGGCTTCCGCCATTTTACCGACTTGTTCGCGTAACTTATCCTGAAGCTCTGGTGCCAATTCATAAGGTGGCAATGAACAGGCAGAGTCACCTGAATGGACGCCAGCTTGTTCGATATGCTCCATCAAGCCACCAATTAACACGCGTTCACCATCATAAATAGCGTCAACATCCATTTCCACGGCATCATCCAGGAAACGATCCAACAATACCGGAGCATCATTGGAAACGCTCACCGCTTCTTTCATGTAACGCTGTAAGCCTTCTTCATTGAAAACAATTTCCATGCCCCGACCACCCAAGACATAAGACGGCCTGACTACCAGCGGATAACCTAATTCTTTAGCGGCATTAACGGCTTGTTCAACGGAACGGGCTGTGGCATTAGGCGGCTGCTTTAGCCCCAATCTTTCCAGCAATTTTTGAAACCGTTCCCGGTCCTCCGCCAAATCAATAGAGTCAGGGGATGTTCCAATAATGGGCACACCGGCAGCCTCTAAAGCACGCGCCAATTTTAAAGGCGTCTGGCCACCGTATTGAACAATAACCCCTTTGGGCTTTTCAATATGGACAATTTCCAGCACATCTTCCAGCGTTAATGACTCAAAATATAATCGATCCGAGGTATCAAAGTCTGTTGAAACTGTTTCAGGGTTACAGTTAATCATGATGGTTTCATAGCCATCTTCACGTAATGCCAATGCTGCATGGACACAACAATAATCAAACTCTATTCCCTGCCCGATTCGGTTTGGGCCGCCACCAAGAATAATAATTTTTTCTTTATCAGAAACCCGTGCTTCACATTCTTCTTCATAAGTGGAATACAAGTAAGCCGTATCCGACGAAAATTCAGCCGCACAAGAATCGATGCGTTTATAGACCGGACGAATGTTTTGTTTATGGCGCACATTACGCACTTCAGTTTCAGAAGCATCCAGCAATTTGGCGATGCGGATATCTGAAAAGCCTTTGCGCTTTAGCTTATAAAGCTCGCCGTCTTTCAAGGTTGATAAGGTTTTAGTGGCCAATGATTGTTCGGTGATAATCAAATCTTCAATCTGAGCTAAAAACCACGGATCAATTTTACAAACCTCATGAATCTCGTCAAGTGTCATACCGATACGGAAAGCATCTGCCACATATAACAAACGATCAGGCCCTGGATGGCGCATTTCCCTTTGCATTTTTTCTTTGGCGTCATCTGCGTTCAAGTCGATTATTTCATCGAGACCGCTAATGCCAATTTCCAGGCCACGCAACGCTTTTTGCAGGGATTCCTGAAAAGTGCGGCCAATTGCCATCACTTCACCGACTGATTTCATTTGCGTAGTCAAACGATCATCGGCTTGCGGAAATTTTTCAAAGGTAAACCGTGGCACTTTAGTGACCACATAATCGATGGTTGGCTCAAATGATGCCGGAGTTGCGCCGCCGGTAATTTCATTTTTCAGTTCATCCAGGGTATAACCGACCGCCAATTTAGCCGCCACTTTGGCAATCGGAAAGCCGGTTGCTTTAGACGCCAAAGCCGATGAGCGTGACACGCGTGGATTCATTTCAATAACAATCATGCGCCCATCAACTGGATTAATGGCTACCTGAACATTAGAACCTCCGGTATCCACACCAATCTCGCGCAAGACCGCCAACGACACATTACGCAAAATTTGATATTCTTTATCAGTCAATGTCTGCGCAGGCGCTACGGTAATTGAATCCCCCGTATGCACACCCATCGGATCAAAGTTTTCAATCGAACAGACGATAATGCAGTTATCCTTGGAATCACGCACCACTTCCATTTCGTATTCTTTCCAGCCCAATACGGATTCTTCAATCAATAATTCATTGGTGGGTGATAAATACAAGCCTCGCTCGCAAATTTCAACAAACTCTTCTTTATTGTAAGCAATACCGCCGCCACTACCACCCATCGTGAAAGAAGGACGAATGACCGTCGGATAACCAACTTCTTTTTGAGCCGCCAACGCCTCTTCCATGGTATGGGCAGTTTTTGACTTAGCCACTTCGTAACCGATACGCTTCATGGCGTCATTAAACAATTGACGGTCTTCGGCCATATTAATGGCTTCTTTAGTCGCGCCGATCATCTCAACGTTATATTTTGCCAGCACACCATGCGCATCAAGATCCAGCGCACAGTTCAACGCGGTTTGCCCCCCCATGGTTGGCAAAATAGCATCAGGGCGTTCTTTTGCTATAATTTTTTCGACCGTTTGCCAATCGATAGGCTCGATATAAATCGCATCCGCCATATCGGGATCGGTCATGATGGTGGCGGGATTGGAATTTACCAGAATAACCCGATAACCTTCTTCTCTCAGCGCCTTGCAGGCTTGCGTTCCTGAATAATCAAACTCACAGGCCTGACCAATAACAATGGGGCCTGCGCCCAGTAATAAAATCGATTTTATGTCGGTTCTTTTTGGCATTTTATGATTTTCTAATTTAATTATTAGTTGCTTGCATCGTTCATCATAGCGATGAAGTCATCAAATAAGGATTCCACATCATGCGGTCCCGGACTGGCTTCAGGATGCCCCTGAAAACTCATGGCCGGACAATCAGTCCGTTTAATACCCTGTAAACTCCCATCAAACAAAGACCGATAAGTCGCTATTACATTATCTGGCAAACTGTCTTCATTTACTGCAAAACCATGATTTTGGCTACTAATCATCACGCGTCCGGTGGCTAATTCCTGAACCGGATGATTGGCTCCATGATGACCGAATTTCATCTTTTCAGTTTTGGCACCGCTCGCCAAAGCCAACAACTGATGCCCCAAACAAATACCAAATACCGGAACTTTATGAGCCAGTATGGTTTTGATAGCGTCGATGGCGTAAGTACAAGGCTCTGGATCACCTGGGCCATTGGATAAAAATACGCCGTCGGGATTCATTGCCAACACGGTTGCTGCTGATGTGGTTGCAGGCACAACCGTAATACGACAACCGCGATTAACCAGTAATCTGAGAATATTTCGTTTAATACCAAAGTCGTAAGCGACTATATGTTTGAACAGGTTCTCACCTTGCGTATAACCGTTTTGCAGATCCCAGGTATTTTCAGTCCATTCATAAGACGTAGCCGCCGTGACTTCTTTAGCCAAATCCATGCCTTTTAATCCGGGAAAGCCTTCAATCGCGGCTTTTGCAGTCTCTAAACAAACTGCATCGCCTGCCATAATACAGCCACGTTGCGCACCCTTGTCACGCAACAATCGGGTCAACTTTCGAGTGTCTATATCAGCAATGGCAACCACATTATTATCTAGTAAATACTGTTGCAGCGTTTTTTCGCTGCGCCAGTTACTCGCCAACAAGGGCAAATCCCTAATAACCAAACCACTGACAAAAACACCGCCAGACTCATCGTCTTCGCTGTTCGTGCCGACATTACCGACATGCGGGTAGGTTAATGTCACAATTTGTTGGCAATAGGAAGGATCACTGAGAATCTCCTGATACCCAGTCATTGCAGTATTAAAAACCACTTCACCCACAGAACAGCCGTCTGCACCTATCGATACACCGTTAAATACCGTTCCATCTTCTAACACTAATAATGCAGACTTAGCCAAACACGTTACCTCGAATATACAAAACGGAATGAACCCGTAAACCTAAAAAACGGTGATTGATTCACAAAAATAAAAAGTAGGCACCGCCAGGCGACGAAACATAAAACAGAAAAGGGTATTAAACAGCTATCCACCCGTTCGGTAACGAGCGACAGTTTGATATCTATTGGAATCTTTACGTGCTTTTTGTACTTTTTGTGGATTAACTGATTTTTTAGGTTAAAAACTCATCCCGTTATAAAAAATAAAACTGTACCACTATACAAAATTATGCCGCTTTGGTCATTAAGAATTTTTTTGTTTAAGAGTAGAAACTACAAATCCATTATCGCAATAAGACACGGACGACAGGTATTTGGCGGGTAAACACGGATAAATAGCTAAGTCTCTATCACCTAAAAACCACTCTCATCTGTATCATCCGTGTTCCCTATAAAACTGCTTTTAGATTCATAGGGCTTCGTTTAGCTGTATAATTTCGCATCTTTTGTTAATCTGCATAAAAATCATCATGACCACCGTTAATTCTGAAAAACTTTCCAGCGCCCGTTTTGCCCAAGCAACCGATGCTTTTGTTGAAGTGTTTACCGCTTCTGTCGATTTTGACCAGCGCATGGCCGAGCAAGATATTCAAGGGTCAATCGCCCATGCCACCATGCTGGCTCACTGTGGCATTCTGACTGAAGCGGAGCGTGACGCTATTATTAACGGCCTGAACCAAATCAGCGATGAAATCATTAAAGGTGAGTTTGTTTGGTCGATTAAGCAAGAAGATGTCCACATGAACATCGAAGCCAGGCTGACTGATTTAATAGGTATTGCCGGCAAAAAGTTACACACCGGTCGCTCTCGTAATGATCAGGTTGCCACCGACATCCGGCTTTATTTACGCAGTGAAGTGGGGCATATTACGGATCAGCTCACCCGCTTGCAAACTGCCATTCTGGATTTGGCCGAGCAACATGCCGACACGATTATGCCGGGATTTACGCATTTACAAGTTGCCCAACCCATTACCTTTGGTCATCATTTAATGGCGTGGTTTGAAATGTTGGTGCGTGATCGGGAAAGACTGCAAGATTGTTGCAAACGCATCAATATTATGCCACTGGGCGCGGCTGCCTTGGCGGGTACCAGTTATCCGATTGATCGCTTTATGACGTCTGATTTGCTGGGTTTCAGCCGACCTTCTGCCAACTCACTGGATTCGGTAAGTGATCGTGATTTTGCCATTGAATTTACCGCCGTGGGCAGCATCATCATGATGCACTTATCGCGTTTTTCCGAAGAACTCATCTTGTGGTCCAGCGCCCAATTTGATTTTATCGACATGCCTGATGCCTTCTGCACCGGCTCTTCCATTATGCCGCAAAAGAAAAATCCGGATGTGCCTGAACTGGTTCGCGGTAAATCAGGGCGGGTAACCGGGCATTTAATGTCGCTGCTGATGCTGATGAAAAGCCAGCCTTTAGCGTATAACAAAGACAATCAAGAAGATAAAGAACCCTTATTTGATACCGCTGATACGTTAATTAATTGCTTGCGGGCTTATGCCGACATGGTGCCGCATCTTAGCGCCAAAAAAGCCAACATGTACAACTCCGCTAAACGCGGCTTTGCCACCGCAACCGATCTGGCCGATTATCTGGTTCGTAAAGGCATGGCTTTTCGTGATGCCCACGAAGTGGTAGGCTTGGCCGTTCGTGCCGGCATAGAAAGCAGCCGTGATTTATCCGAAATATCATTACCTGAACTACAACAATTTTCAGCATTGATTACTGAAGATGTCTTTGGATTTTTATCCTTGGAAGGCTCGGTTGCCGCACGTAAACATATCGGCGGCACTGCTCCTGATACCGTCAGAAATGCCATTCAAACCGCACGATTGGCTATGTCAGCTTTATAACTTGCTTGCTATTAATAACACCCTATTTAATCTATGGCTTTTTCATAGTGTAAACTGTCAAAAATATTAACTGATGTTACCTAAATAATTGTGCAATCAATTTTAGTTGATTGGATTCTAGCTCCCGAAATCGAGATACTTTTCTTTGCTTGGACAAAGAAAAGTATCAACAAGAAAGCCCTACCGCTGATTACCGCTTACTTTTAATAAGCGATTGGCAAAAAGAAGTTTTCCCCTTCTACATCGCCGAAAATCCTTCCCACACTGGTGACACGAACTTGTCCTGTTAAAAATTCCGGTACTCTACGCAGCAAATGTGATTGCTAGGAACCACTACGTAACATCAAGTATCAATCCACATAATTGCAAAATAATGACAAAAAACAATCTTTGATGTATATTTAATATTGCAAATTTGTATTAACTTATATCCAATGCAAAGGTCAATTCTCATGCTCAAAAATACCCACAAAGTTTTAAACCTGGTTGGCTCAACCGCTATTATATTAACGTTTATACCTGCTTTTGCCGAAAAACCCAAAGAGCCCCACAACTACGGTGAGATCCAAAAAGAAACGTCAAAAGTACTTAAAGCCGCTGAGCACATACCCGATCAATATATAGTGGTTTTTAGAGACAATGCCGTCGGTAAAAAATCAATTTATTATACCGGCAACCTTGCGGCTGATGTGAATGATCTGGCAGATACACTTACTTATAGACACGGCGGCTCACGCGGTAAAACCTGGAATCGTGCTCTTAAAGGCATGGCAGTTCATATGTCTGCCCGACAAGCGGAAAAGCTTGCCAATGATCCCGATGTTGCGCTGGTGGAGCAAGACGGTATTGTTCATGCTGATACCACTGAGGCAAACGCAACATGGGGCCTGGATCGCATTGATCAACCAGACTTACCCCTTAGCAGGGATTATAGCTACACTAACTCGGGCGTAGGTGTTACTGCTTTTGTTATCGATACCGGCATTAGAATTACCCACCAGGAATTCGGTAGTCGCGCAACGTGGGGAACCAACACGGCAGATACTACCAATACGGACTGCAACGGGCATGGCACTCATGTTTCAGGAACCATCGGTGGCACAACTTATGGTGTTGCCAAAAACGTAAATTTGGTCGCCGTTAAAGTACTTGATTGCACCGGCTCTGGATCCTGGTCGGGTGTGATAGCCGGTATCGATTGGGTAACCAGCCATAAAACATCAAATTCTGTCGCCAATATGAGCTTGGGAGGCAGTTACTCAGCGACCATTAACACAGCAGTATCCAACTCTATTGCCGCAGGTATTGTTTATGCTGTTGCTGCCGGCAACGATAGTACGACGACGGTTAATGCCGATGCATGCCTGTCATCACCGGCTTCTACACCTAACGCAATCACAGTAGGGGCTACTGATTCAACAGATGCTCGCTCCTATTTTTCAGACACCGGAAGCTGTCTTGATATTTTTGCTCCCGGCAGAAGCATAACCTCGGCCTGGAATACCAATGATACCGCAACCAATACCATCAGTGGCACGTCAATGGCAACGCCACATGTTACCGGAGCTGCTGCACTTTATCTGTCCTCTTATCCCGGTACAACACCTGCCCAAGTTACAACAGCATTAACACAAAATGCCATTGTCAATAAAGTGACCAAAGCCGGAACGGGATCGCCCAATAAGTTACTTTATACCGTTATGGCGCCTCCTGATTTAACGCCACCAACAGTAACACTGGATACCCCGACTACAAGCTCAACGCTGGCGGGTATCACTACAATTTCAGCAACTGCCGCCGACAACATTGGGATTACCAAAGTTGAGTTTTATGCCGACACCTCCCTGTTGGGCACCGCCACAACAAGCCCTTACAGCTTGGACTGGGACTCTCAGTTATTAGCCAACGGCACTTATAATTTAACCGCAAAAGCAAGTGATGCCGGCGGCAATACGACTATTTCACTACCTGCCTCTGTTACCGTAGCCAACACCGTTACGGCTTGCTCTACCATTAGCCAACAAATTATTAATGGCGGCTTCGAATCAGGACCGATATCCTGGGTACAGACCAATCTAATTTGGAACTTGGGAACCGCTAAAGCTTACAGCGGCTCTTGGCTGGCTTGGCTAGGTGGATATGGAACTGTTAGTGCCGATAACCTGTATCAAGATGTCACCATCCCTGCTAATGCTTGTTCAGCGACCTTCAGCTTCCGGATAAAAATTACCACGAACGAAACAACCAAAGCAGCAACTAACGACACTATCTCAGTTAATGTAACCAATAGTTCAGGCGTTTTATTAAGCAAGCTTGCAACCTACTCCAACTTGAACAAATCCACTGGTTATGTGCTGAAAAGTTTTAACTTGTCAGCATACAAAGGCCAGACCATAAGGCTACAATTCCGTTCAATTGAAAATTCTTCTCGTGCAACAAGCTTTTTTGTTGATAATGTTTCTTTAAATTAATTCAATCTCCATATTAAACAGGGCGCACTATTTTCGCGTCCTGTTTTACTATAATATTTTCAAAAAATAAAGTTAATAGTAAAGCAATTTCCTGTAAAAAATGAACCCGGCATGCCAATCATTTTGTCCGATCTTTGTGTGATAAAAACAGTTGCGTAGCTTACTACCCACCTGTTTTTAGGCTTCGAAAATGCAAAAATTCTGCGTAAATCGAATATATTCCTGCTTGGATATCGACTAAAATAACAAAATCAAATCACTAAAATAATCAGCATTTATATTTTAGTGATTAATTTAACCGTTACATTACCCCGAGATTTAGTGATGAAACTCTATTGGATCCCTGCTTTATTACCGGTAATAATATACTCAACAAACACTGTATTGGCTCAAGGAAACCAAATTCCTCAGTCAGAAACTTTCACTGTTCTGGCACAAGGAAATGACAGCCATATTGAGCAACAACAGTTCCAAATTTTACGAGACAACGCCACTTTACAAAAAGTCTGGGATGCACACTTGGAAGGTATTTCACCTAAACCGGCTGCACCGGATGTTAATTTTTCCAAGGAAATGATCATCGCCGCTTTTTCCGGCACTAAAAATACCGGTGGATATCTATTAAATATCACTGGAATTAACGTATATCCTGATAGAGTTCAAATAGATTTATCATTGATAAAACCTGGTGACAATTGCATGGTTTCGACTGCTCTGACACAACCCTTTGTCTTGGCTAAAACAGCGCAATTGAGTGATAAACCCGTTAGCTTTAATCTGCAATTAAAAGCCAAAAATTGCGATACCGGAAATATACAATAGGCCAAAATATTTACTGCTGATGTTGGCGAATTTTTTAACCTTAAAAAATTCGGTTAAAGCCCGTAACTCGACCACTATGGACTGAAAGTCCATAGGTTGTTTTACGAACGACTGAAAGTCGTTCCAGCTAAACTGCAATGTGTCGCTAAACGAGCATTTGAAAATTATAATGCTAAAGCCTTGCACTGAAAGTGTATAGCTTTTAACTAGCGAACCGAGACCAATATAGTCGCCCTAAGTATTACTTGGCATTCCTTTCAGCAACCACGATATAAAGTTTTCACGATTACGCGAGCAGATTATAACTTTGCCTTTACCCGAAAACTTAAGCACCATGCCTTCGCCGCTGGTTACGCTATTAACCAACTGCCCTAAAAAACCACTGGATTGTTGCGTAGCGACAGAAATTTCATGATGTAACGCACTATCCCAAGCGACTACATGGGCATTATCAATAATAATGTCTTTGCCGGGTTCCACATCCAATACAAAACTGGAACCAAAACCAGATACCGCCAACTTGCCAGCCCCCGACGCTTCGCAGATAAAAAAACCACCAGTTTGACCAAACATGGCCGTGCCTAAACTTTGTGTGCGTACATTCAACGTAACGCCGCTTTCAGCCGCCACAAATGCCCCATCCGTTATCCGGTAACTGGTTGTGCCAACATCTAAAACTTGTATGGCACCCGGCAGAGTTGGTGATAGCAAACAATCACCATCGCCTCGAACAGCTTCAATATGTTGCTGAAAAAACGATTCACCGTTGGCAAAACGGCGCATCAAGGCACTGCCTAAACCACCAGTCATTTTTCCCTTTAGCTCTAAAGCACTTTCCATCATCACCATGGCATTAGATTCACAATAAATCTTTTCACCACGTAATAAACTAACATGTAAAAAGGGATCAATTTCACCCGTTACCGTAAATTGTGCCACACACTCTCTCCACTAAAAACCAACCATCCAAAAGGGTAAGTCATCGATTTACCTTATCATTTGAGTCTATGATACAACGAAATTCATCCCCAACCTGAACTAAGCTAATTTTATTAACCACGAAGACACGGTGGTGATAATCTTTTAAGGCTTCTTGATTAATCAGAACTTATCTTTAGGTCTTTGTAACCCATTTTTTTTGCTGAAAAAATTCTTGACCACTAAAAGCACTTAATTTACGATAAACCCATAAGCAACTGAAATCCCTCCCTGTTTGCAAAAAGCTCAAAGGAGATACTGCAATGGTCTTGAACAAAGCTGACGGTGTGCAATACGAACTGCTTGATATCAATGACCTCCATGAACTGGCAGCGATGACAGCTGAAATATTTGCCCGATATGAACCGGTCACTTCTTCCTTGGGTATTTCTTCAGACAGTTTTACTGATTTTGTAAGGCTACTGGGGCCAAAACTGGAACAAGAAGCATTGACCGTGATTGCCAGAAATCAAGAATCCAGGCAAATCATCGGCGCAATGGTTTCTGACGATTTCGCTATAGAACCGCCTGAAGAAATGCGGCAGCTTGGGGATAATTATGAGCCCTTATGGGCGATTTTGGATGAACTGGACAGCAAATACAAACAAGACAGGGTTTTACCCAAAGGCGAATATCTTCACTTTTTTCTGCTGGCAGTAGATCCTCGACAATCCGGCAAGAATGTAGCAAAGAATTTGTTGCAAACCTGTTTAGAGAACGGCATCAGAAAAGGTTACAAAACAGGCGTTGTCGAAGCAACCGGTGTGGTCTCTCAACACATTTTCAGAAAATTCGGTTTTGTCGATCGTTTTGAAGCGCCCTATAAAACGTTTACGTTTCAAGGAAAACCGGTCTTTTCGTCCATTAAGGATCATCACGGCATCATTCTTATGGACAAAGCCCTAGTCTAGTAAAAACGAAACAGACAAAAGCATAATATCGATACACTACCCAATGTCATCACACTATATTTTAACGTGGAAATGTCGGGCACAAAAAGATGTTCACGACCCTACCTGCTAAGCCGATTTTATTCACCATGAAGACACAAAGGACATGACATTTTTTCTTCGTGTCTTCGTGGTGATATTCTTTTAATATTTCCATCAAGAACCGATGATTTGTTCACGAACTTCCATAACCTGATTGACTACCGAATCAATCGCTTTCAGGTCAGTCCACGGGCTCATGATAAATGACTTCAAAGCCGCAACTGCCGGTGCATCCGGATAATTTGCGTACCGGTAAGCCAATGTCCAAGAGAGCAATACGCCTTCGCCCTGCATGACGCGTTCGTAAATCAAATCAAATACCTGCCGGTTATACGCATTATTCTCCAATAATTGGCTGCGGTATTCTGGATCATTCAATTCACGATGCAACGCTTTTTCGGCATCAACCCCTGGCGGATAAACGCGAAACAGAGTGACCGGGCCGTAATTATAGTCATTTAACACCTGAATACAGTCATGTCGCTCCAAACGCTCACGGAGCATTTCCGCCATTTCTACATTATGCCCGATAAGTACGCGATAACCTTGCTTGCCCAATAGCGTCATACTTGCCAAGGCTGCGAGTGCGCCTGCACCGGAACGGGAACATTCAAGCGTGTATATACCGGGATGATGCTGACCAACTTGGTAAAGATACGGCATTTGTTCCGGTTCACGACTGAGTAACGCGAATGAACTTCGGTCTTTGATCAAAATAACACTTGAAATATAAGGGGCATAGCCGGTCTTGTGTAAATCAATACCAATACTGTCAGCCAGTTGCAAGCTCTCAATACGAGCTAGCGAATCCGTTAAGGAGCGCAGGGTTCGTGCATGAAAACCCAAGGGATTATTATCAAAATCGTAATCCCGAAACACCGACCATGCCCAACCGATCACGGCATCCGCATGAATATGAGGCACATAGTCCAGCCCGTATTCCTCCACCAGCTGGTTACGCAAATGCACGATGGCCGCTAAATCATCGATACCAAAGGCATCGGTCGTGCCCAGAGTGGCAATGATAGCAGCCACTTTTTCAGCGCGACCTAACGAAGCTCGCAGCGCCTCCTCCAGTGCCGATAATGACATCTCATTGTTTGAGGTCGAAGGAATGGCGATCAGGTTTTTGGTTCCCAAACCCAACCATGCGGCAACATTAAGCCGTGAATAATGGGACACATCAGAGGAGAAAATTTTAAAATCTTCACGAATGCCGTCCTGCATTCCCCTGCCCCCGAGTATTTTTTCAATACCCAGTTTACAGCCATAAAGAATAGTGCCGGTACCGCCAAAGGTAAACAAGCCGCCCGATTGCAGAGGATCGTAACCCACCAAATCGGACAGCATCGCAATAGACTGGATTTCAGCTTCAGAGAAACGTCCTGCGTATTCATCGGTGATAATATTGGGGTTATAAATAGCGGCCGCAATAAACGCCGTAATACTGGGGATGGTCGGTGGCGGGATGACATTAAGTTGTGCGTTGGGGTGCGACCAGATCGTCATGCCCTGACAATAATCCGCCAACAATGCGGTCATATCCTCAACAGAACTTATAGCATCCGGAAATATCGCCTGCTGACTGGTGTCGTAATGATTATCCTTAACCCCATTACCCAGCAATGGCTTGGCCGATTTTAGGCTGTCCACCTGATCCAAAAAGCGCGAAACGGAATGCACAAAATAACCATCCATAATGGGATCGGACACGGGAGATGGAAAATAAGTCTTCAGATGCTCAAGCACATCCGCATAGTGACGTAGTTGTTTGCGCTCAATTTCCATCGTAATACCTGTTTATTAATATGGTTAGCCTGTATCAACAGTTTACCTGAGGAGTTTAGCTTGAAACAACCTTCTTGTTTCAATATTAACGGTTTACACTCAGGCTCTTCAGAAAGTGTGTTGTTTTTTAGCGGGATATTTCTATTGAAAAAACACCCTGTTAGGGGAGCTAACAGGGTGTTGCTTTGTGGCACCACATCTGGAAAATATGATTGGCTATTTACGCCCCCTATGCATAGGGGGCGATTGCTGACGGTCGCTGTCATAAGGATCGTTTGGAATAAAAACCATCGAGAAATGTGCTCTGTTGGCCTTAAATATTTATCTGTCAAACAGCATCGAAATACTACCGGTTTTTGCAAAAAGAGCGCTCAACTGTTTCCAGTAACCATTGTCAAGCTATTGACCTTAAATACAAGAACTTGGTTTGTCAGCTTTTACAGGAAACTACAGATTTGGAGTTGAAGCTACGCCAGAATAGCTTGAGCGACTTTGTCAGTGCCATGTACTATTAATTCAATATCGACGTGCCTTTGATCTGCACATAAACCGCCGTGCCAATTTGTAAATTAAGCAATAATACCGATTTGCGGGTGATGTGCGCCAACAGCGATTGAGTTCCCACCTGTAAACGTACCACACTCTGCCCTCCCCGATCATCAGTGAGACCGGTGATGGTGGCCGGCAGTACATTAAGAATACTGGTGGCCTGGGGTGCTTCAAGGGCAATACTGACATCGCGTGCGTAAATCTGTACCCGTAACGAGGTACCAAGCGCCGCATCAATTTTGGGTAGGCTCAGTGTGCCGCCGTCAAAAGCAACACGAGTGAGATGGTAGTCGGTTTCATGTTCGATAAGGATTACCGGCCAAACTGCGGAGGCGTCCCGCTCTTGCGCGAGCGGAACATCAAGACGACTCAGCATTTCCGATAAAGGCCCTGATGCCAATGCTTTACCGCCCTCAAGAATCACCAGCGTGTCCGCCAATTGGGCAACCTCCTGTTGAGAATGAGTAACATACAAAACCGGAATATTTAGAGTTTGATGTAGGCGACTTAAAAACGGCAGGATTTCCTGTTTGCGCTTAAAATCCAGTGATGCCAGCGGCTCATCCATTAATAATATTTCCGGATTAAGTGCCAGCGCACGAGCGATGGCAACTCGCTGTCGTTCACCACCCGACAATCGATCCGGCATACGCTTGAGTAAATGCTCGATACCCAGCAATTCCAGGATATGCTGAAGATCGATAGCGTCCGGCTTTTTGGCTATTCGCTTCAAACCAAATTGTAAGTTTCCCGCTACCGTCAAATGGGGAAACAAATTGGCTTCCTGAAATACATAACCCAAGGCCCGCTTATGGGTAGGCAAAAACAGGTTTATCTCACTATCTTGCCAGACGTTGCCATTGATTTCCAAAAAACCCTGCGGCGCTTGTTGCAGACCGGCAATACAGCGCAATAACGTGGTTTTACCTGATCCGGAATGGCCGAACAATACAGTAATTCCGGATCCTGGAAGTTGTAAATTAACGTCTAATATAAAGTCGCTGTAGTTAAGTTGGAAACGGGCAGTAATGGGTTGCGTCATTTCAGCGGATGGGTAACAGGTTGTATTTTCAATACGGTATAAAGCGCCAGTAGTACGGCAAATGAAAACGCCAGCAAACAACCTGCCAACCAGTGGGCTTCATTGTATTCCAGTGCTTCGACATGGTTGTAAATTTGCACCGAAACCACGCGGGTTTTATCGGGAATATTGCCGCCAATCATCAGCACCACCCCAAACTCGCCGACGGTATGGGTAAAGCCTAAGATAGTGGCAGTCAAAAATCCGGGTTTCGCGAGCGGTACAACCACGCTAAAAAACGTATCCAAAGGACTGGCACGCAAGGTTGCCGCCGCTTCCAGCGACTGCTCACCGATACTGGTAAACGCTGCCTGCAAAGGTTGCACAACAAACGGCATGGAATAAAGCACCGAGGCCACCACCAAACCGGCAAAGGTAAACGGCAACGTACCCAATCCCAACCGATTAGTAAATTCACCAATAACTCCGGAAGGCCCCATCAATACCAACAAATAAAAACCCAATACCGTTGGCGGCAGTACCAGCGGCAACGATACGACAGCATTGATTAAACCTTTCCAGCTGGAATGCGTCCGCGCCAGCCACCAAGCCAGCGGCGTTCCAAGCAACAGCATTAAAAAAGTCGCTAAACTGGCGACTTTAAAAGTTAAAAAAAGTGTATCGAGATCGGCAGAAGTTAGCATAAGCAGCTTGTTAATTTTATTGTGTCTATGTCATTTACAGTGGGTAACACAACAACACATAATTACAAATCTAAGTATGTGCCATGATAAATAGATATCAACACAAATCGTAGAACCGTCATTCCGGCATGGACTGCCGGAATCCAGTTGCCATGGATGGCATTCGTGACGCATCCACTCACTGATTTTTATACTCGATTTTATTTGCACCACAATCTATTATTATTTTCTATCGGGTGCCT
>SESD01000726.1_pt1 | contig 19854 bp, 20 predicted proteins | sample 3171411 | NCBI WGS metagenome assembly SESD01 (sample SAMN06051880, study PRJNA518727) | freshwater metagenome | biome: subpolar coniferous forest; feature: holomictic lake; material: water; isolation source: holomictic Lake 442, 16.5 m depth | place: Canada: near Kenora, Ontario | collected...
GCAAGTCAATTATTGAAAATAAAAAAATTGGACAGCGCTCAAGCTTCTTCTGTATTAAATGTCAGAGTTAATTAATGTTGAGTAGTAAATCTTAAAGATAACTTAGGCCCAAGCGAGCCAATAAGCATGCCGCTGACGCTTGCAATAAGCCCAGCAAATTGTGCTGGAACGAATGGATCGTCTATAAAAATCAAAATACTCAACCAGGTAACGAGACCAAAGACTATTGAAAGTAAAGCGCCTTGATTCGTTGCTCTTTTCCAATAAACGCCGCATGCAAGTGGAATGAATGCTGTAACTAAAGTAATTTGATAAGCATTTTCAACCATCTTAAAAATACTTAATTTAGAATTAATCGCGTAAAGCGTCACAATTAAAGTAAATACAACAGTGACGATTCTCATCCAATGAAGTAAATGTTCATCTTTAATATGGCCACGACGACTTAAAAATGGCTTTAAAATATTTTCAGTGAAAGTCACAGACGGTGCTAGCAATGTTGCCGATGCGCAACTTTTAATTGCAGACAATAATGCACCAAAGAACATGACTTGCGCCAATAGAGGAGCATGATCAAGAACCAAAGTTGGTAAGATGAGTTGTGGATCAGAGCTTATTAGACGTTCTACCATTTCAGGATCAATGATTTGTGCAGACGATGCTAAGAAAATAGGAACAAATGCAAATAAGAAATATAAGCATCCACCTAATATAGATCCCCAAATTGCGATTTTAATTGTTTTGGAGGACTGGACCCTTTGAAAAACATCTTGTTGGGGAATTGATCCAAACATCATAGTCATCCAGGCCGCTGTAAAAGCTAGAATTTCTTTAAGATCCATAGGTGGCCAGAAGCTTAATTTTCCAGCTGACGCTACATGGTGAAACACATTAGTTACTCCGCCAGCCATATCACTAACTTGGCTGCTGATAAAAAGCATACCTAAACAAATAATAATCATCTGAAGCAAGTCCGTGACTGCAACAGCCCACATACCACCAAATACCGTGTATATAAGAATAGTGCCTGAGCCAATCCACATGCCAGTAATTTTGCTTATTGAGCCTGCTGAAACAATATTAAATACTAATCCAAGGGCATTTATTTGTGCACCTACCCAGCCCAAGTAGGAAATGATAATTGCAATAGTGGTAAGAACCTCAATGCTGTGCGTATATCTTTTTTTATAAAAGTCACCAATTGTTAATAAGTTCATTCTGTATAAGGGCGCTGCAAAAAAAACACCAACAAGAATAAGACATAAAGACGATCCGAAAGGGTCTGCAACAATTCCATGAAGACCGCTTTGAAGGAAGGTAGCAGGTATACCTAATACAGCTTCAGAGCCAAACCAAGTCGCAAAAACAGTAGCGGTGACCATATAAAATGGCAAGTGTCTTCCAGCCACAGCAAAATCTCGAGTGTTATGAACTTTACTGGCCGCCCAAAGCCCAATAAGCACAGAGATAAGCCAATACGCAATTACAAACCAGAGTAACAAGTTCAAGATCCCTAAATTTATTTAATGAAATAAAACAAGACTACTAAATTTACCAATAAAGTAATTCCAATGAAAGTAATTATGATTTTAAACCAGTAATTCTGATTTTTTTGGACTATCAAGAGACGCTCAATATCCTCTCGGCTAATTACATTTTTATTACTATATTTTTTTTGCTCTAGAAATTCATGGATAAGTCTTGGCAATTGGGGAGTTAAATGAAGCCAGTGAGGCAGTTCATTTTTTAAGCTCTTTAGAATATGTTTAATGCCTTTTTGTTCTGACATATATTTTTTCAAAAATGGGGCGGCTGTTTTCCATAAGTCTAAATCAGGATCTAGGTTTCGACCAAGACCTTCTACATTTAAAAGTGTTTTTTGCAGCATAGTAAGTTGAGGCTGAATTTCCATATTAAATCTTCTAGAAGTTTGAAACAGCCTAATAAGAAGGCGACCAAATGATATTTCTTTTAATGGTTTATTAAAAATAGGCTCACATACTGATCGTATTGCATTTTCAAATTCATCCAAAGAGGTATTCTTAGGCACCCAACCTGATTCGATATGGGCAAGTGCTACGTCATGATAGTCACGCTTAAAAAAGGCTAAAAAATTACGTGCTAGATAGTTTTTATCATTCTCACTAAGAGATCCCATGATACCGAAGTCCATAGCGATATAACGACCATCATCTGCAACCTGAATGTTCCCAGGATGCATATCTGCGTGAAAAAAACTATCTCTAAATACTTGAGTAAAGAATATTTCTACACCATTGCGCGCGAGTTGTTTAATATCAATTTTTTTCTTTCGAAGTGTTTCGATATGACTAATAGGCGTGCCATACATTCTTTCCATCACCATGACATCTTCGTTACAGAAATCCCAATAGACTTCTGGCACGATAAGCAATTTTTTGTCTTTAAAATTTTCACCTAAACGACTGCAATTTGCTGCGTCTAACATAAGGTTTAGTTCGCATTGAACATGCTTTGAAAATTCAGCCACAACCTCTCTTGGCCTTAATCGTTTGCCGTCAGACCAGATTAATTCAAGCATATGGGCAATGAGATAAAGTAAATTAATATCTTTATCAATGACGCGCTTAATATTGGGCCTTAGTATTTTAACTGCAACATCTTTTCCATCATGAAGTGTTGCAAAATGAACTTGGGCAACGGAAGCGCTTGCTATAGGAATTGGGTCAAATGTTTTGAAAATTTTATCTAACGGCATGCTATATGACGCATCAATAATTTTTTCAACATTCTTATAGGGGAAAGGCGGTACTTGATCTTGAAGTTTAGCTAGCTCATCTGCAATATCTAAAGGAATGAGATCCCTTCTAGTAGAAAGCATTTGACCAAATTTAACGAAAATAGGACCTAAATTTTCAAGCGCAAGCCTAAGTCTTGTACCTCTATTTTCTTTATGTGACCTAAAGAAAAATATTATCGAGATAAAACGGGCAAGAACATTAAGTTGTCGATTGAATGTAATGTATTCTTCAAGTCTATACTTAAGAAGTATGTAGATTATATAAATTAGTCTAAAGTACTTCATAGCTTTTTGAGCCTAAGCTCTAAACGATCCACGTCAAATCGTAAACGGTCAACACCACTATTAAATTGTTCCACTAATCTTTTCTTTGCAATCAGTGGCTTTTCTTCGAGCCAATACTCTGTAAAAGTGTCCGCTATATTAAATGATGTTTTTTTTGTGGAGTGAACTACTTTTTTTCCAAGTTTTACGAGATGATATGCTGGAATATCACCAATCATCTGACTTAAATCATCTTCATAATCCCACTCAACATCTTTCAAAAGATTACTCATTACTGTAGCAAAGTCGATATCACCTTTAATTTCAATATGGGCTTTTTTATTTCCACGCATAAGTTCAATCGCTGACGATATTGATAATTTAATTTCTGCATCATAAGCATCAATATGATCCCTATATTCTGGCAGACCACTCTCATTAATTATTAATGCGTAATGTATAGGCCCTACATTAAACAAAATAGATTTTGATTTGTGCTTAGAAAGATCTTTCTTCAGCCATTCATTCTGTTGAAACAAATGATTAGTGAGCTTTGATTTAATTGTGCCAATGATCAAAACTTGTATCCCATATGAATAGCAACTACACCTGAAGATAAATTAAGATATTCAACTTTGGAGAAGGATTCTTCTTCCATCATGACTTTTAATGATTCTTGATCGGGATGCATTCTTATAGATTCGACAAGATATTGATAGCTTGGCTCATCTTTAGCAAATAATTTCCCTAATTTTGGCAGTAATTTAAAAGAAAATTGATCATAAAAATATTGCAATGGCTTCCATACTTTTGAAAATTCTAAAATTAATATTTTTCCGCCCGGAGATAAGACGCGATAAATTTCCTTTAATGCTTTCTTTTTATCGGTCATATTACGAATTCCAAAACCTATCGTCACACAGTCAAAATAATTATCAGGAAAGGGGAGTGATTCCGCATCGCATAATATAGAAGGTATAAAAATACCTTGATCAATTAATTTATCACGACCAATGTTTAGCATAGATAAATTAATATCAGAATGTATCATTTGCCCTTTAAAATCGGCTGTTTGCGCGCCTATTTTTTTTGCAAGCAGAATAGACAAGTCTGCTGTTCCTCCAGCAATATCAAGAATGCGCGCATTCTTCTTTACGTTAGAGGTATTTACAAGAAATTTTTTCCAAATATGATGCATGCCAAATGACATCAAGTCATTCATCAGGTCATAATTTGTTGCCACAGAATGGAATACAGAAGCTACCTTACTGGCTTTTTCTGATGTTTCTACTTCACTGAAGCCAAAATGTGTTTTTTTATTAGACATCCGTGTTTATTCTTTGAATACCCGCCATAGATAATTTTTTTAAATACTCTTCCCAGAGCACATCATATGTAGCAGCAAGCTCATAAAGATAATCCCATGTATAGATGCCTGTATTATGGCCATCCGAAAATATTAATTTAATCGCGTACTGACCCACAGGCTCAATATTTTCTATGGCGACATTTTCTTTATGCACTTGAAGTGTTTCTTGTCCTGGCCCGTGGCCTTTTACTTCAGCGGATGGTGAATGCACTCGAAGAAATTCGCACGAAAGCATACATTCGGTTTTATTGTTAAATTTAATTTCTAACAGTTTGGATGCTTGGTGAAGCTTAATTTCTAAAGGGTATATTTTAGCGTTACTTGTTGTCACTTTGTGGGAAAGCCTAAAAAAACTATATTATCGGAGGTCTGTTGGCTTTTTTGGTAAAAATTAACGAATAGAAGATTGCATTAACATTTTAATTTTTTTCATTGCTGCTTGTTCGATCTGTCTAATTCTTTCAGCAGATACACCAAGCTTGTCTGCAAGTTCGTGGAGTGTTGAAGAGTTTTTATCCTTAAGCCATCTTTCCTCTAGAATAAGACGACTTCTTTCATCAAGCGATGAAAGTGCTTTATTGAGAGAAGATAAACTATTACCTTCAGATTGATCTATCTCCATTTTTTCTGATGGCTCAGGCGTTTCATCTTTAAGATAAGCAATAGGCCTATAGACATCGTCTTCTGATTCTTCAGATCCATAATCTAGAGAAATTTCATTACCATTAAAGCGATATTCCATTTCGCGCACATCTTCAGGTTTGACATTAAGCTCTTTTGCGATCGAATTAATTTCATCAGATTTAAGAGGCTGAAGAGTTTTTTTCATGCTTCGTAAATTAAAAAACAATTTACGTTGGGCTTTCGTCGTTGCCGTTTTAACTAAGCGCCAGTTTTTAACAATATATTCTTGAATTTCAGCTTTAATCCAGAAGATTGCGAAAGATACAAGTCTTACACCCCTTTCAGGATCAAATCGTTTTACAGCTTTCATAAGGCCAATATTGCCTTCTTGAACTAAGTCTGATTGAGGCAGCCCATAGCCGGAATAGCCTTTAGCTACCTTAGCTACTAATTTTAAGTGCGACAAAATGAGTGTTTTTGCAGCTTCGAGGTCGTTTGATGTTTTAAGGCGCATGCCAAGAGCTAACTCTTCTTCTGCGGTCAGAGAGGGAATGGCTCTAATGGACTGCATATAGCGATCGTAACTATCAACAGATCCAATTGAAGGTAAGCTTAAATCCAAAGTCATTTTAATAAAATCCTTTGTAAAACTTCATTAATAAATATAATTTTAGCACTCTTCATAAGAGAGTGCTAGCTTAATAAAGTTCCAAAAATAGTAGATTAACCTAATAAATACAATAGGTTAGATCGCTATAATTTCCTAATCGATTGATTTATAGAGATGAAAGATGCAGCCACAGCGATCAAAGCTGAGCTTCCTATGATGGATAAATATTCCAAAGGTTTTAAGTCAATAATAATAAATTGAGCCCCATAGAGAGCCTCAACCTCAATGACACTATGATTTAAGAAAATGACAATTAATTTGAGCGAGATGGCAGCAGTTAATCCACCTCCAAGGCCGTAAATAAAGCCACTGTATAAAAAAGGCCTTCTAATAAATTGATTCGTAGCACCGATTAATTTGCTTAGTTCAATTTCTTCATGATGTGAAGCCATTTGAAGACGAATTGTATTTCCAATCACTACCGTCAGCATAGAGGCTAGTAAAACGGAAGCCAAAAGAATGGCTTTATTTGCCAAATGAAGTACTGAGTTCAATTTTTTAACCCAGCCTGTATCAACAACTACCTGATCTATACCATCAAGCGTATCTAAAAAGGATTTTAATTCACCGATTTGATTTGGATTAACAGTATTGGGAGAAATAAAGAAAGCATCGGGTAGGGGATTTTCAGACAGTCCATTGTTTGAGTCATTAAAGCCCATTGATTTTTGTAGCTTAGACCAAGCTTCTTCTTTTTTGACAAAATGATAGCTATTAATTTCTGAGCGATTTTTTAATTCTCTTTCAATTTTATTTTTAGCGTCAGTTGATGTGTCTTTTTTTAGAAAGATACTAACCTGTGATTCATGCTGAATATTTTCAGAAATTGATTTTAAATTTTGCACTATAAGAAAAGATATACTTGGCAATATAAAAGTGACACCTATAACTAAAAACATCATAAGTGTAGTAAGTAAGGACGCATGGCTTCGCTGAAGCGCTTTAAGAAACATCTGATAATGAGATATGAAATAGTTCATTTATTGCTCAGTAATTTTAATAAGATTGCCAGCCTGTAGAAAAAGTTGCTTATGTTTTCTTGAAATTAGTGGCATTTCATGTGTTGCTATAATTACAGTCACACCAAGCTCTTGAAAACTGTAAAAGAGATTCATAATTTCATCTGCATATTTTTTATCTAAATTTCCTGTAGGCTCATCGGCAAGGAGGATGGAGGGCCTGCAAGCGATAGCCCTAGCAATTGCAAGGCGCTGTTGTTCTCCGCCTGATAAACTAATTGGCATTGATTTTTCCCTATTAAGTAAACCGACTTTGTCTAAAGCTGCACGAACTCGGCCTTTGATATCGTTGCTACTAACATCATTAATTTCTAGAGGCAGCGCAATATTTTCATAACAATTGCGATCATATAGAAGTTTATGGTCTTGAAAAACCAGACCAAATTTTCTTCTAATGTAAGGAATAGAATCACTTTTTATTTGGCTTAGATTTTGACTCTCAAAAATAATTGTTCCATGCGAAGGCGGCTCAATTGCAGTAATTAATTTTAATAAAGTAGATTTTCCTGCGCCAGAAGGGCCCGTTACAAAAACAAGTTCGCCAGCATTAATTTCAAAAGTAATATTTTGTAACGCTTCTAAGTTTCCTGGATATCTTTTATGAACTTGATCAAATTTAATCATTAATAAAAACCGATTTTAGAAAAGTGCATCAACATATTCCTGCGCATTAAAAACTTTAAGATCATCTATAGACTCACCCACGCCAATATATCTTAGAGGGGTAGGGTGTTCTTTAGCGATAGCAGCGATCACACCACCCTTGGCTGTTCCGTCAAGTTTAGTCAGAGCAAGGCCTGTAATACCTAAAGCTTCATTAAATATTTTGAGTTGACTGATAGCATTTTGGCCTGTATTTGCATCCAATACGAGAAGAATTTCATGGGGGGCTTCCGAATGACATTTATTAATTACACGCTTAATTTTTGTAATTTCATCAATCAGATGTTTCTGGGTGGGTAATCTTCCTGCTGTATCAGCAATAACAATATCAATATTTTTTGCTTTTGCAGAATTGATAGCATCAAAAATTACAGCGCTTGGGTCACCAGAAGCTTGTGAAACAACATGAACATTATTTCTTTCACCCCAAACTTGAAGCTGCTCTGTCGCCGCCGCTCGGAAAGTGTCACCCGCAGCAATCAAGACAGATTTATTTTCATCAAGAAAAATTTTAGTTAACTTTCCAATGGTAGTTGTTTTGCCTGCACCGTTTACCCCAACAACCATAATGACAAATGGATATGTTCCATTTAATACGAGCGGATTTTCGATAGGAGTTAAGAGTTGGAGTAATTTTTCTTTAAGTAATTCTTTAATTTCATCTGCATTTTCAATATTGTTCTTTTTAACAGAGTTTCTAATGCTATCCAGAAGGAAAGTGGTAGCCGAAATACCCACATCAGATGTAAGCAAAATGGTTTCTAGCTCTTCGAAGAGCGATTCATCTATTTTTTTACCCGTAAATAGTGTTGTAAGTTCGGCAGTTAATTTTTCTCTGGTTTTAGTAAGGCCTTTTTTTATCTTGTCAGCAAAGCTAAAAAAACCGCTCTTTTTTTCTTCTTTTGGAGGTGCTTTTTCTTCTTTTTTAATTTCAATAGGTTTTTTGTCGATAACTTTAGGAGTCGATTTTATTGGGCGCTCAGACTTTAAAGCTTTTTTCTTTTCTGGAAGCTTGGGGGCTTTAGTAACTTTTTGTTCTGGAGCCGGCGTTGACTTTTTTTGTGGTTTTTTGACGACTTCTTTTTTTGCCGCAGGTTTCTTTTCTGGGCTATCTTTTTTTATAATTTTTTTTAGGAATTCAAACATTTTTTAAAATATTAAGAACTTTATGAGATAAAGAAACTCTACGAAACAATCATATTCATTATAATAGCTAAATCACTTAAGGATGAGACGCCTTGTTAAAAAAAATTCTATTTCTTCTGTTACTGTTTCCGCATTTACTTTTGGCTCAAACGTCAGAATTTAAACTTTCCAATGGTTTAAAAATTATTGTAAGAGAAGATCATCGGTCCCCTGTAGTGGTTTCTCAAGTTTGGTATCGAGCAGGCAGTCTTGATGAAGTAAATGGGAAGACCGGGGTTGCGCATGTGCTTGAGCATATGATGTTTAAAGGCACCAAAAAAATTAAAGCTGGAGAATTTTCAAGGCTTATCGCACAAGCAGGCGGAAAAGAAAATGCTTTTACGGGCGCAGACTACACTTGTTATTTCCAGCAGCTTGAAAAATCAAATCTTGAGCTTTCATTTAAACTAGAAGCCGATCGTATGGAAAATCTTAATTTATCAAAAGAAGAGTTTGATAAGGAAATTAAGGTGGTCATGGAAGAGCGTAGATGGAGAACTGAGGATAAGCCGACAGCACAAGTCAAAGAGCAATTTGTGGCAACTGTGTTTAAGGCACATCCATATAGCAGGCCAGTAGTAGGATGGATGAATGATTTAGAAAATATGACTGTGGAAGATGCCCGAGAATGGTATCGAAACTGGTACGCACCTAATAATGCAACGCTTGTGATAGTTGGTGATATTAAATCTAGCGATGTTTTAAGCTTAGCAAAGAAGTATTTTGAAAAAATCCCTGCAAAAAAAATTCCTGAAAGAAAGCCACAAAGCGAACCTAAGCAAACTGGAGAAAGAAGATCGATTATTAAAGCGCCAAGTGAATTATCCTATCTTTTAATGGGTTATCCAGTACCTACACTTAGTGATCGAAATGGAAACAATGAAAGTTCCTGGGAGCCTTACGCTCTAGAAGTGTTATCTAGTATTCTTGCTGGCAATGGCTCATCAAGGCTTAATCAAAATATCGTGAGAAATCAACGTTTAGCAGTAAATGTAAGTGCTGGGTATGACTCAACCGCAAGAGGAAGAATTAGTGTATTCGAATTAGAAGGAACGCCAAATGATTTTAAGAAGATTAATGAACTTGAAAATGCGTTGCTTCAAGAAATTGAGAAAATTAAAAAAGACGGTGTGACACAAGAAGAGTTAGATAGAGTCAAGGCGACTGTCATCGCAAGTGACGTATACCAAAAAGATTCAATGTTTGGCATGGCCATGGAGATCGGCCAGCTTGAAACTATGGATTATTCTTTCCATTTGAGTGATGGTTACATTGAAAAAATTAATAGCGTCACATCTGAGCAGATAAAGAATGTAGCTACAAAATATTTAATTCGAGATAATTTATCTTTAACAATCCTTGATCCTCAACCAATGACCCAAGATTTAGGCCCTAAGGGACGTCCTCATGTTCATTAAATTCTTTCAGCTAATTTTTTTATTTTTATGTTTTCAGCAAAATTCTTTTGCCACATTAAAAATTAATACATGGGAAACGCAAACTGGAGCTAAAGTTTTTTTTGTTGAAAACCACGATCTTCCCATACTTGATATCAATGTAAATTTCTTTGCAGGCAGCGCTCAAGACCCTGTGGGTAAAGAGGGTCTTGCAAATTTAACTCACCATCTCATGAATTTAGGGGCGGGAGGCATTAATGAAGAAAAGTTAGCCAATGAATTTTCAGATATTGGTGCAGCAGTTGGTGGCGATATTGATCTAGATAGAGCTTACTTTAAATTAAGAACATTAAGCTCCACCCCACAGAAAGACAAAGCACTTACTCTATTTAAATATGTAATTCATGCCCCTGATTTTCCAATTCCAGTGATAGATAGAGAAAAAAATAGAATTATTGCAAGCATCAAGCAATCAATGACGCAGCCAGAGACAATAGCTAATTTAGAATTTATGAAATCTATTTATGGCGATCATCCTTATGCTCATGATGAAGCCGGCAATATAGACGCCTTACAAAAGTTAAACCAAGCAGACTTAAAGCAATTTTATAAAAACTATTATTTATCATCTGAAGCTTCAATTGTAATTGTTGGCGATCTCAGTGCTGAGGAGGCTAAAAATTTAAGTGAATCTATCAGTCAAGGACTGCCTCAGGGAAATGTAAAACATAGTATCGGTTCTGTAACATTGCAGAATTATGTAGGGGTTAAAAAAATACAGCACCCTGCAAAACAAGCGCATATTTTGATGGGCATGCCAGCATTAAAGCGTGGAGAAAAAGATTATTTTCCACTATACGTTGGTAATTATATTTTAGGCGGTGGCGGTTTTGTATCAAGACTAACAGAAGAGGTAAGAGAAAAGAAAGGACTGGTTTACAGCGTATATAGCTATTTTATGCCACTCTACGCTGAAGGCCCCCTCGAAATTGGCTTGCAAACTAAAAAAGAACAATCAGATGAGGCGCTTAGAATTGTAAATAGCACGATAAAAAAATTTATTGATGAGGGACCTAGCGAGAAAGAGCTCATTGCTGCAAAACAAAATTTAGTGGGCGGATTTCCTTTAAGACTTGATAGTAATGCAAAAATTGTCGACTATATAAGTATGATTGCTTTCTACAAATTGCCGATTACCTATATCGACAATTACATACAGGAAATTAATAAAGTTAGCACTGAACAAATAAAGGCTGCATTTAAAAAGAAAATTGATCCTAATAAACTTACAACGATCATTGTGGGTGCAGAATAGTTTTTGAAGACCACTAAAAATCAAATAAAAATTATTGGTGGTCAATGGAAAAGAAAGAATGTTTCTTTTATTGACGCCCCTGGATTGAGACCTACACCAAGCAGAGTTAGAGAAACTTTATTTAATTGGTTGGATCAAGATTTGACAGGTAAAATTTGCTTAGACCTCTTTTCAGGTTCTGGTGTTATTGGATTTGAAGCACTTTCTCGAGGTGCTCGCAGTGTCACTATGGTCGAGAAATCCCCTCAGGTTTTTAAAATGATCCAAGAAAATAAAAAACTTCTTCAAGCGGAAAAGGCAGATCTTGAATTTATGGATGCGCTTATATTTCTTCATAAAAATGTGACTAAGTTTGATATTATTTTTTGTGACCCACCTTTTAATGAGGGCTGGGAAACTAAATTATTTCCTCAATTAGCTAACCATTTAACAAAGGATGGGCTAATATACTTTGAATCAGAAGCTGATATAAAAGAACATAATGCATTTAATCTCTTAAAAAAAAGAAAAGCAGGTAATGTTTTTTATCACCTTGTTACATTGAAAAATAATGACTCAATCTAATTTATCTATTGCTATTTATCCTGGAACATTCGACCCTATTACATTAGGCCATGAAAACATTGCCCATCGCGCTACTAAAATTTTTGATAAGGTTATCGTAGCTGTGGCAGGAAACACCAGCAAGCAATCCTTTTTCTCGTTCGAGGACAGGGTAAGCTTAGTCAAGACTGTATTCGCAGACCATAAGGAAATTGAAGTCATTGGGTTCAAAGGTCTTTTAATGGAATTTGTTGAATCACAAAATGCTCACGTCGTCATAAGAGGTTTAAGAGCCGTCTCTGATTTTGAATACGAATTTCAATTGGCAGGGATGAATCGAAAATTATATCCAAATGTCGAAACGCTTTTTTTAACACCTTCAGAGCAATTTACTTTCTTGTCTTCAAGCTTAGTTAGAGAAGTGGCTACCCTAGGGGGGGATATAGAGCAGTTTGTATCTCCAATCGTCAAGGAAGCCATGAAAAAAACTGGACGTTAATCATGGCTTTAATGATTACAGATGAATGTATCAATTGCGATGTATGTGAGCCTGAATGTCCAAATGGCGCGATCTATCAAGGCATTAATATTTACGAAATCAACCCTCAATTATGTACAGAATGTGTAGGGCATTTCGATACACCCCAATGCCAGGAAGTCTGTCCTGTAGATTGCATTCCACTTCATCCAGACTATAACGAGTCTCAAGATGAACTTATCTTTAAATATCATCAACTTCAAAACGAGAAAGTAAATTAAGGATGCGTGTTCTTCATACGATGATTCGCGTATCTGACCTAGAAAAATCTCTAGCGTTTTATACTGATATTTTAGGAATGAAACTTTTAAGGCGGCATGAATATCCTGACGGAAAATTTACTTTAGCCTTTGTAGGATTCGGAGATGAAAAAGATCATGCTGTGATCGAGCTTACTTATAACTGGGGTGTGACAACATATGATAAAGGTAATGCTTTTGGGCATGTTGCAATTGAAGTTGAGGATGCATATAAAGCTTGTGAATCAATTAAAGCTAAGGGTGGAAAAGTTATTCGAGAAGCTGGCCCTATGCAACATGGGTCAACCGTAATTGCTTTTATTGAGGATCCAGATGGCTATAAAATTGAATTAATTCAGGCAGGCACATTTTAATTAATCAAATAAGTCTTTCATTTTATCAAGCCAACCTTTTGATTTTGGACTATGTTTACCTCGATCTAATTGATTGATCTCTTCAAGTTCTTGTAATAATTCTTTTTGTCTGTCCGTTAGTTTTACTGGGGTTTCTATAGAAACATGACAATGCAGATCGCCAGGCGAACTTTGTCTTAACGGCTTAATGCCTTTGCCTTTTAATCTAAATACGGCACCTGTTTGAGTTTCAGCAGGAATTTTCATTTTTGCATGACCGTCTAAAGTTGGTACCTCAATTTCGCCACCAAGCGCAGCAGTTGTAAAGCTGATAGGCATTTCGCAATGTAAATTTCCACCATCACGTTCAAAAAAATCATGCTTTTTAAGATGAACTACAACATAAAGGTCCCCTGGTGGGCCGCCATTAATGCCAGACTCGCCTTCACCTGATAATCGAATACGATCACCTTCATCTACGCCTGCAGGAATTTTAACGGAGAGCGTTTTGTTTTGTTTGACACGACTAGCCCCATGACAAGTTGTGCATGGCTCTTTGATAATTTTTCCTGTTCCATGGCATTTGGGACATGTTTGTTGCACAGAAAAAAATCCTTGTTGCATTCGGACTTGACCATGGCCATGACATGTATCACATGAAACAGGTTGTGTACCTGGCTTGGCACCAGTGCCTTTACATGGCTCACAAGAGGTCATGACAGGAATGCGTATTTTTGTTTCCGTACCTTTTGCCGCATCTTCAAGACTTGCTTCCATGTTGTAACGAAGATCGGCTCCTCGATACACATTAGATTTTTGACCACTACGGCCACCGCTAAAAATATCACCAAAAATATCACCAAAGGCATCATTAAAGTCTGAAAATCCTGCAGACCCTTGACCACCCATGCTTGGGTCTACGCCTGCATGACCGAACTGGTCGTAACTTGCTCTTTTTTGTGAGTCCGAAAGTATTTCATAAGCCTCTTTGGCTTCTTTAAAACTTTCTTCGGCTTTTGGATTATCAGGGTTGCGATCAGGATGGAGTTTCATCGCAAGTTTACGATAAGCTTTTTTTAGTTCCTCTTCTGAAGCGTCACGAGATACACCAAGAATCTCGTAATAATCTTTTTTGGTTGCCATGGTATTTTTTCAAAAAACTAAACAACATCAGAAATTCTAATGTTGTTTTAGTGGTTGTAAGTTATTTATCTTTTTTATCTTGTTTTACTTCTTCAAATTCAGCATCTACAACTTCAGCATCCACTGTTTTTTCCTCTTGAGGAGCAGCGCCAGAGCCAGGTTGTTGTGCTTGTTGTTCAGCATATATTTTTTCACCTAGCTTTTGTGATGCCTCCATAAGCTCTTTTGTTTTAGTCTCAATCTCTTCTTTGTTGTCAGATTTTAAGGATTCTTCTAAAGATTTTATCGCGGCTTCAATTTTTTCTTTTTCTGCGGCGTCTAATTTGTCCCCATGGTCAGTGATCGATTTTTTTACTGAGTGAACCATTCCATCCGCAGAGTTTTTAGCGTCTACAAGCTCTCGAATTTTACGGTCTTCATCCGCATATTTAATCGCATCTTCTTCCATTTTTTTAATTTCTTCTTCACTGAGTCCGCTATTCGCTTTAATCGTAATCTTATTTTCTTTACCAGTAGCTTTATCTTTAGCAGACACATGCAAGATACCGTTTGCATCGATATCGAATGTTACTTCAATTTGCGGCATACCTCTTTGTGCTGGAGGTATATCAGTCAAATTAAATTGACCTAAACTTTTATTGCCTGAAGCCACTTCACGTTCACCTTGCAGCACATGAATTGTCACAGCATTTTGGTTATCTTCCGCTGTTGAGAATACTTGAGATGCTTTGGTAGGAATTGTTGTGTTTTTCTTGATAAGTTTAGTCATAACACTTCCTAGCGTTTCAATACCTAAACTTAACGGAGTAACATCAAGAAGCAATACATCTTTTACATCGCCTTGAAGAACACCGCCTTGAATTGCTGCGCCCACAGCAACTGCTTCATCGGGATTCACATCTTTTCTGGGCTCTTTACCAAAGATATCTTTTACTTTTTCTTGGACTTTAGGCATACGACTTTGTCCGCCCACTAAAATAATGTCTGCGATGTCGCTACCAGAAACGCCAGCATCCTTCATTGCAATTTTACAAGGCTCAATAGTTCTTTCGATCAGATCATCAACAAGAGATTCAAATTTTGCTCGGGTGATTTTAACGACAAGATGTTTTGGGCCGCTTGCATCAGCTGTAATGTAAGGAAGATTAACTTCAGTTTGTTGACTACTTGAAAGTTCAATCTTTGCTTTTTCAGCTGCCTCTTTTAGACGCTGTTTAGCTAGCAAGTCTTTTCTTAGGTCGAGCCCATTTTCTTTTTTAAACTCATCTGCTAAGAAGTCTATTAAGCGGTTATCAAAGTCTTCACCACCAAGGAATGTATCTCCGTTTGTAGAAAGCACTTCAAATTGATGTTCGCCATCCACTGTAGAAATTTCAATGATAGATACGTCGAACGTTCCGCCACCTAAATCGTAGACTGCAATCTTTCGATCACCTTCTTGTTTATCTAAACCAAAAGCAAGGGCTGCTGCAGTAGGCTCATTGATAATACGTTTAACTTCAAGGCCTGCGATTCGACCGGCATCCTTAGTTGCTTGACGTTGACTATCATTAAAGTAAGCAGGAACTGTAATGACGGCTTCCGTAACTTCTTCACCCAAATAGTCTTCAGCAGTTTTTTTCATTTTTCTTAAAACTTCAGCTGAAATTTGCGGCGGAGCCATTTTTTGATCGCGCACTGTTACCCATGCGTCACCATTGTCTGCCTTTGAAATTTCATATGGCATTAAACCAATATCTTTTTGCACTTCTTTTTCTTCAAAACGGCGACCAATTAATCGCTTAACAGCAAATAATGTATTTTTTGGATTCGTTACTGCCTGTCTTTTTGCTGGTGCACCGACTAAAATTTCGCCATCATCTTGATAAGCAATAATTGAAGGGGTAGTTCTAGCGCCTTCTGCATTTTCAATCACTTTAGGCTTGCCGCCTTCCATGACAGCTACACAAGAGTTTGTTGTTCCTAAGTCAATACCGATAATTTTAGCCATTTTTTTTCCTTAAAAAATCTGTTTAATTTCATAAATCTATAATTGGGATGATCTTGAATATTTCAAGAGCTTATGTATTTTTAGTTTTTGAGACTGTTACCAAAGCCGGTCTTATAACCCTTTCGTTCAATAGGTAGCCTTTTTGAAGTACTGTTAAAATTTTATTTGGTTCTTCTTCTGATTCCACCATGCTAATCGCCTGATGTTGATTGGGATCGAATTTTTCACCTAATGCATTAATCTCGCTGATGCCAAACTTCTCAAATACGTTGATGAGTTGTTTTTGTGTAAGCTCAACGCCATTCTTATAGCTTTCCAAGTTCGCATTTTCAACAGCAAGGGCAGCATCAAGGCTATCTTTGACAGAAAGTAATTCGCCACTGAATCTTTCTAATGCAAATTTTCTAGCTTTATCAATATCATCAATAGAGCGTTTTCGTATGTTTTCACCCTCAGCTTTGACATAAAGAATCTGCGCTTCAGCTTCGGCTAACTTTTCCTCTAGCAGTTTTATCTTTTCTTCTGGAGTGCTTAAAGCTGATGGGTCTGAATGATTTTCTAAGCCATCTTCAGATACATTGTTTTTATCTTCTGCGTTCATATTTTTACCTTTTAAATCTTTTGAAAATATTGCGGGTTAGAACAAATTTGGGGGTGAAGTACTAAATTTCAAGGGGTAGAAGTTAAATAATTGCTTCAATTTGAGAAATCGTAGATTCAGGGGTAGGAATCATACCAATTTCTCCTAGATTTACTGATGGCACCTTAATGTTCGGGTAAACGCCGTTGAGATAAGGATTACTATCCATATAAAGACCGACAGTTGGGATGCCTAAGGCATTGCCAAGATGCGTTAGCCCAGAATCAACACCTATGACACATTTAGCCCCAGAAATAATATTTGCGAGGTTGCTAATATTCATTTTAGGTAACACCAAAGAATTGGATGAGGCTTTGCGAAGTGCTTTTGAAAAATGATATTCGTCAAGACTTCCCCATGGCAAAAGTACCCTTAAGCCTAAAACATTAAAAAATTGAATGACTTTGAGCCAATGCTCCATAGGCCACTGTTTTGATTTTTTGCTCGATCCATGAATTAGAACGACATAGCGTTCCGAAAGATTAAAGTTGTTGATATTATGAATCTCTAATCCAAAATGAGCTGACTGATCTAATAACTCGTATTGAAAACATTTAGAAGCTAATTCTCGATTGCGAACAACTGCATGAATTTGCTTTGATACTGTATGAGTGTGCTTATAAAAGTAAGAGGCGGCTGCTTCTCGGATAGAAGCTTTATCAAAACCATGAATATCGCCACGAGTAAATAAAGTAAAAAAAGCACTTTTTAAAAGGCCTTGAAAATCAATAATGATGTCGTAATGATTTTCTCGGATAGCTTTAATGGCTTTATAAAGCCCAGTCCACGTTGATTTTTCCCCAAGATTTTTTTTCCAAGATCTAAGGGAGATTGTGATTACAGAGTTAACTCCTGGATGAATTCTTGGCACATCTGCGAAAGATTCTTCTACTAGCCAATCAATAGTGCTCTCAGGAACAAAATATTTAATATCATTAATCACAGGCAAACAGTGAATAATATCCCCTAGCGAAGATGTTTTAATGATAAGTATACGAACCATATAGAGAATTTTCTCATATAAATCAATGCCTATAAATGATTTATATAATTAATTCATATTTAATCGTTTGACGCTTACTGAGTGTTTCTAGGATAATCTGTCATATAAAGAAGTTTTTATTCATTCAACATAACGAATCTATTTAATGAAACATTCCATAGTCGAAATTACAGAGAGAATTAAAGAAAAAAGTAGGCCAACACGCATTGCTTATTTGGCTCGTATTGATACCATGCTTCAAAGACAACGCGGAGCAGATCGCCTAGGCTGCGCTAATGTAGCGCATGCGATCGCAGCTCTTCCTAAAAATGATAAATTAAGAATTGTTAGTGAAAAGAAACCTAACATTGCGATTGTGACGGCTTATAACGATATGCTTTCAGCACATAAGCCTTATGAAAATTATCCTTCAATAATTCGCGATGAAGCAAATAAGCTAGACGCTACTGCTCAGGTAGCTGGAGGCGTGCCCGCTATGTGCGATGGTATTACTCAAGGTGAGCCAGGCATGGAGTTAAGTTTATTTTCTCGAGATACCATTGCGATGTCTTCAGCAATTGCTTTATCACATGACGTTTTTGATGGCGCATTGATGTTAGGTATTTGCGACAAGATTGTCCCTGGTTTATTAATCGGCGCTTTGCATTTTGGACATTTACCTACAATCTTTGTTCCAGCAGGACCAATGTCTACCGGAATCGACAATACTTCAAAATCTAAAGTGCGTGAAAAATATGCGCAAGGATTAGTAGGGCGCGAAGAATTACTAGCCTCTGAGTCCGCTGCTTATCATGGAGAAGGCACGTGCACATTTTATGGTACTGCAAATAGTAATCAAATGCTGATGGAAGCTATGGGGCTTCATGTTCCAGGCGCTGCCTTCATTCATCCGCGTGACGATATCAGAGAAGAAATTACTCGAGAGTCGGTAAAATCACTTTTAAATATTATTAAAAATAAATATAACAAGCCTATTGGTAAGTTAGTAGATGAGCGAGTTATAGTCAATGCGATGGCAGCATTACTAGCAACAGGTGGATCGACAAATCATCTTATTCATTGGGTTGCAATTGCAAGAGCCGCAGGAATTATTATTGACTGGACAGATTTCCATGATCTAGCAAAATCAACGCCATTGTTAGCCAGCGTTTATCCAAATGGAAAAGCTGATGTCAATGAATTTCAAACTGCAGGCGGGCCAGCATTTGTGATTCGCGAGCTCATTGAGACTGGGTGTATGTATCCAGATGTAATGACTATGAGCGAAGGCGGCTTAAAAGAATATACAAAAAAACCTAGCAAAGAAAATGGAAAAATTATTTGGACTGATCTTCCTAAAAAAAGTGGCGACGAAACTATTGTTAGAACTGCAGACAATCCATTCAGTGAATCGGGTGGACTTAAATTATTGAATGGTAATCTTGGACGCTCAGTAATTAAAATATCTGCGGTACCAGAAGATCGTTACATTATCGAAGGCCCTGCAATTATTTTTGATACACAAGAAGAGCTTCTAAGTGCATTCGATCGAGGCGAGCTTGAAAAAGATTTTGTAGCAGTCGTTAGGTTCCAGGGACCTAAAGCAAATGGAATGCCGGAGCTGCATAAACTTACACCACCTTTAGCTGTGCTTCAAAACAAAGGGTTTAAAGTAGCGATAGTTACAGACGGCAGAATGAGTGGGGCTTCTGGAAAAATTCCAGCTGCGATTCATTTAAGCCCAGAGGCGTCAGCAAATGGACCTATTGCAAAAATCCGTAATGGCGATACGATTCGATTGAATGCTTTGGTAGGCACTCTTAATGTATTAGTTGATGAAGATACATGGCATGAAAGAGAATGCGAAGCGCTCTCAGACAAACTTAGAAATGATAATTCCCATGATATTGGCCGCGAGTTATTTGCCGGTATGAGAAAAAATGTGCTGTCTGCCGAAGAAGGAGCAGTCACATGGCTTTAATAATATAAGGACAATATGAAAACATTAGATTTAGCAAATTATGGACCAGTCATACCAGTCATTGTGATTGATAAAGTTGAAGATGCAGTGCCCATGGCAGAGGCCCTTCTCGAGGGCGGCATTAAAGTTTTAGAAGTAACTTTAAGAACTGCATGTGCCA
>SESD01000729.1_pt1 | contig 19840 bp, 16 predicted proteins | sample 3171411 | NCBI WGS metagenome assembly SESD01 (sample SAMN06051880, study PRJNA518727) | freshwater metagenome | biome: subpolar coniferous forest; feature: holomictic lake; material: water; isolation source: holomictic Lake 442, 16.5 m depth | place: Canada: near Kenora, Ontario | collected...
TTGGGTGAGGATCTCGTTTGAGGGCACGAGGCGCTCGTCGGGTTCGCCGATTGTTGGGGTGTCGAGCGCCGTGATACCGGTGATCTGAGAACGCAGCGCACGGTGCTTTGCCTCGCCGCCCGCCACGAGTGCTACGCGCGAGCTTCCGTCGGCAACCATTGCGCAGGCCGTACTCAGCAGGGTCTGCTGCAGCACGCCGATGTCGGCCACAATCGATCGAATCGCTGGATTCCATGGGGCCACCACCGAAACAGGATTGGCGTAGGGCCACGTGCCGCGTGGAAGAAGCACGGCGTCGGCGATCTCGAGGGCGCGGCGCGAACCGGCATCGTCTGCCGCATTCTCAAGCGCCTGGCGCATCAGCAGGCCGGCCTCAACCGATTGCGTTGGGTCATCAACGCGCTGTTGCGACACGCCTGCGCCGATGATGACTGGAGCGTTCGATTGAGAAGTCATAGGGGATCACCGGCAAAGATAGAAGGACACGAACGAAGGGGATTTCAGCATGGCGCAGATCGAGGTCACAACTGAAGGCGCGGTAATGGTGGTCACGCTCAACCGGCCAAAGCGGTTCAACGCGATGACACTCACGATGTTCGCCCTCCTTGCCGACGTCTGGCAAGAAGTAAGTGACAACGACGACATTCGCTGTGCAATTCTCACGGGGGCCGAGGGCAACTTCTGTTCGGGTATGGACCTGCGTGCAATGGCTGGCGATGTCGACGAGGTCGACTCAATCGATGTGCCCAAGCGCATGCAAGAAGACCCTGGCTTCATCTACCGCGGGTTGCTGAAGACCTATCAACCGACCAAGCCGATTATCTGCGCAGTCGAGGGTGTGGCCATTGCTGGCGGCACCGAGATTTTGCAGGGTACCGACATTCGTGTTGCCGGCGAAAGCGCACGATTCGGCGTGAGCGAGGCGCGATGGTCGCTGTATCCAATGGGTGGTTCTGCGGTGCGCCTGCGCCGTCAGATTCCATACGCGGCGGCTGCCGAGATCTTGCTCACTGGCCGCCACCTGCAAGCGCAAGAGGCCAAAGACTTGGGTCTCATCAATCATGTGGTTCCCGATGGCGGAGCAATCGACAAGGCGATGGAGATTGCTGCGATGATCGCTGCGAACGGTCCGCTCGCCGTTGAGGCAATCCTCAAGACGCTGCGCGTCACCGACTCGATGTCTGAGGCCGATGCCTTCGCATGGGAAGCCACGCATGGCATGGCCGTGATGGCAAGCGCCGATGCTAAAGAGGGTCCACGTGCCTTTGCCGAAAAGCGGCCAGCCAACTTTCAGCGCCGATAACTATTCGGGCCCAGTGACCACTGGTTCTTCTTCGTGGAGATCGACGTAGGTGTTGTGACCCACCCGCGTGGTGGGGGCATCCCACACCAACACGCCAATGCGGCACCGTTCGATGTGATTGTCGAGCACCGCGGTATCGGTGGCGCCGAACTCAATCAACGCGCCGCTATCGCCATCGGCAACCCAGTTACCGCTGATGGTTGATCCGCTACCGCTGTGCACATTGACGGCGCGCATCGTGTTGCTCACCTTGTTTTCAATCACGCCGATGTGGTTGCAGTTGGTGAGGTGCACGGCCCACCAACGGCCTTCGAGACGGTTCTCGGAGATCACACTGGCACTCGCGTCGCGAAGGCGGATGTTGCAGATGTGATCGATCACTTCGTTCTGCGTGATGGTGTGGCCCGAACCGCCAGCGAGTTCGATGCCAATGTCCCAACGCATGCCTTTGAACGTGCTTCGTTCGATGGTGGTTCGTTCGGCGAAACCAATGACGCCAACAGCGGTGACCGTTTGGATGACGACGTCGCTGGCGGTGACCACGATGTGGCCTTCGCAGTGCGACCCAACCATTGCTGAGCCCACGCCGCCGAGCAGCACGACCGGGGCGTGGAAGTTGAAGAAGCGAGTTGGTCCACCGGTGATGAGCACGTGCTCGAGACGCGAGTGAGCGCCAAGGTGCACAACGATCTCGCCCTGGCCCACGATGGTGGTGCGGTCCCGGCCGAGGCCGCGCAACGTGACGCCGTCGGGAATGGTGACCGGCCCGCGGTAGAGGCCGTCGGTCAATTGAACGATGTCGCCTGGCCTGGCGGCGTCGAGTAGTGGCTGCAGTGGCAACGGAGTGGGCTCGCGTTGCTCGAACAAGCGGATGGCCTCGGCGACGGGGCGAAGAGCAATGCGATAGACCCCCGCAAGCCCAACCGGCGAACGGTCGACCCGTTGCACAACGACACCGCCGCGGTGTTGTTCCCAATGCAACGCGCCGCCGTCGTTGGCTACTACCGAAGTGACTTCGTACCGATCGGGCGTGAGTCCAGCCAATGTGAACTCGGTGCCGGCCGACAGATCTACGGCGACGACATCGTCGCCGACTCGCACATAGCGAACCTGCGCGTCGCCCCACTGATCGAAGGGCCGACTGCCGTGCACGACATCGCGATGCGCGTTGACCCAAGCGCCCATTTCGCGCAACGGTTGCTGCTGCAGTAGCGGGATGCTGCCATCGGCGGTGAGCCCTACGTTGAGTAACAGGTTGCCGCCCTTGGCAATGACCTCGGTCAGCAGATCGAGCAGCGCGCCGGTGGACAGCATGTGCTCAGCGCGCTCGGCGCGGTTGTTGCCAAACGAGTGCCCGACGCCGCGACACAACTCCCACGGGGTGAGTTCGATCTCGGCTGGTGCGTTGTATTCGTAGGTAACAATCGAGGGCGATGGGTGCCACCAACGGTCGTTGATGAGCAACTCGTGACCTTGTTTGGCAGCGATCTCTTGGGCGCGTTCGATGAGCTCGGCGCCGCGCCATAGATCGGGCCCGTGGCCCCAGTGGCCGTCGCCCCACAGAATCTGCGAGCCATAACGCTCGACGAGATCGAGCACATGTGGATGCAGAATTTCGTCGATGTACGACTTGTCGGGATAGCGATCGTCGGCCCAATCGAGCAACGAGTAGTAGGTGCCGAACAACACGTCGCTCCGGCGACACGCATCGGCGAGCTCGCCCACCACGTTGCGCTGCGGGCCCTGCAGCACCGACGTGCGTTGGGTGCCCGGCGCATCCCACCAACAAAACCCGTCGTGAAACTTGGTGGTGTGCACGAGATAGTTCATGCCCGCACTCGTTGCAAGCTCAAGCTGCTCGTCGGCGTCGAAGCGGTGGTACGTAAGCAGCGGAATGAAGTCGTCGTAGTGCTCGATGTGTGGCCAGCGATCGCGGTGATACGCGAGCACCTCGGCCATCGGGCTTGGATGCAACAGCACATCCTCGAGTTGCTCGGGGCCCATGTGGCTCCAGTACCACTCGGCGTATTCGCCAATGGGGCTGAACGACGGAACTGCGCCAACGCTTGAGTGCACGAAGAGGCCGTAACGTCGCTCGTTCCACCACGTAGGCACGGTCATGAGCAGCAATCCTGCCATGGTTCACGTACAGCATTGGAACTCGGGGGCGGAGCTGCGAACATGTGGCGGTGACCATTGCCGCGGATGTTTCGCTCGACGCAAAACTCGAGTTACTCGATGCCGAGTTGCGTCGACTCGCGAATGTGGTCGTTGCGTTCAGCGGCGGTGTCGACTCAGCGTTTCTTGCGTACCGCGCGCATCAGATTCTTGGAGTGACCTCGGCGCATGCGGTCACCGCCGTGTCGCCATCGCTGGCTGGTGACGAAGAGGCCGACTGTCGATCGTTGGCATCTGAATGGGGTTTGCGATGGACCCCGGTGCGCACCGACGAGATGGCCCGCGCGGCGTACCGCGCGAACGACATCGATCGTTGCTATCACTGCAAGGCCGAACTGATGGATGTCGTCGGACCTATCGCTGTCGCCGAGCACGCCACGGTGTTGCTGGGTGTAAACCTCGACGATCTTGGCGAGCACCGACCCGGCCAGGCAGCGGCCGACGAACGCGGCGCGCAGTTCCCCATGGTTGCGGCCGGCATCACCAAGGCCGATGTGCGCGCGTTGTCGCAGCGCTTTGGGCTACGCACGTGGGACAAGCCTGCCGCTGCGTGTTTGGCGAGCCGGGTGCCCTACGGCACCGAGGTATCAGTTGCTGTTCTCAGCCGGGTGGACCGAGCCGAAGCAGCACTGCGGCAGTTGGGCTTTCGCCAACTGCGGGTACGGCATTACGACGAGACGGCGCGCCTCGAGGTTGACCTCGTTGAGATTGGCTTGGTTCTCGAACACCGCGAACGCATCGTGAGCGCGCTCAAGGGCGTGGGCTATCGATACGTAACGCTCGATCTCGAAGGTTTCCGGTCCGGAAATCTCAACGACGTTCACCTAAGGTCGTAGCCATGAAGCTTTCAATGATGATCAATTACTCGGGCGGTTTCAAGCAAGCCGTCGATCAAGTCGTGGCACTCGAAAAGGTCGGCCTCGATCAGGTCTGGATCGCCGAGGCCTACAGCTTCGATGCGGTCAGCCAGGTTGGCTACCTCGCAGCAAAGACCGAGCGAGTCGAAATCGGCACCGGCATCCTCAACGTGTACAGCCGCACTGCAGCGCTGATGGCGATGACTGCCGCCGGTTGCGACCACATCAGCGATGGTCGTTTCATCCTCGGTCTCGGCGCCAGTGGCGCTCAGGTCATCGAAGGTTTCCACGGCATGCCGTACGAAAAGCCAATGGTGCGCATCAAGGAATACATCGAGGCCTGCCGCATGATCTGGAAGCGCGAAGAGGCGTTTAACTATCAGGGTCAGGTTGTTCAGGCTCCGTTGCCACAAGGCCAGGGCCTCGGCTTGGGCAAGGCACTCAAGATCATCAACCATCCTGTGCGCAGCGAGATCCCCGTCTGGTGGGCGAGCCTGAAGGACCGCTCGGTCGAAGCCACAGCCGAGATGGCCGATGGCTGGCTGCCCATCATGTTCATCCCCGAGAAGTTTCAGCAGGTGTGGGGCAACTCGCTCAAGGCAGGCACTGCCAAGCGTGATCCATCGCGCAAGGTGCTCGACATTGCTGCTGGCGGCATGTTGGCCATCGGCGACGAGTTCGTCGGCGAGACCCGCACCAAACTGCTCGACTACGCACGCCCCAACATGGCGCTCTACGTGGGCGGCATGGGCGCCCGCGGTAAGAACTTCTACAACGACATCTGCCGGGCTTACGGCTACGAAGAAGAAGCCGTCAACGTGCAAGACCTCTACCTCGAGGGCAAGAAGGCCGAAGCTGCCGCTGCGCTTCCGGGCGAGTGGCTCGAGCTCTCCAACTTGGTTGGCCCAAAGAGCTACATCAAAGAGCGCGTTGGTGCGTTCAAAGAAGCCGGCGTCACCGTGTTGTCGGTGAACCCAGTTGGCCCCAACGCCGTTCAGACCATCGAGACGTTGCGCGAGATCGTCGATAACGCGTGATCTTGATCGCCGGATCCTTTCCGGTAGATGGCACAAAGCGCGAAGCAATCATTGAGGCCACCAACGCGGTGCGTGTCGCCACGTTGGCCGAAGATGGTTGCTCCGAGTACCGCTTCTCGTTTGCGTGCGACGACGACAACACGGTGTTGATCTTCGAAGAGTGGCGCGATCAAGAAGCGCTCACTGCGCATTTCTCCACGCCTCACCTCGCTGCGTTTCAGGGCCAGATGGTTCAGTTCCTTGTGGGTGCCCCGGCTGTGTATCGCTATGAGGCATCGAGCAAAGGCTCACTGCGCTAAACGAACTATGTTGGCGGCATGACCAACATCATCGGAACCGTTGCTCCCGGCTGGGAACCAGTACGCGAAGCATTTGCTGCCAACCTTGCGAACACCGAAGAACTCGGCGCGGGCGTGTCCGCTTATCACCGCGGCGTTCAGGTCGTCGATCTCTGGGGTGGCTGGTTCGATACCGAACGCACAGTTCCCTATGCCGAGCATTCGCTGCAGTTGGTATTCAGCACCACTAAGGGCATCACCGCCATTGCTATTGCAATCTGCGTCGATCGTGGCTTGCTGTCGTACGACGCTCCGGTTTCGCAGTATTGGCCTGAGTTCGCAGCACACGGCAAAGGTCATGCAACCGTTGCGCAACTGCTGTCGCATCAAGTTGGGCTCTACACCGTTGATGGGCCCATCACCCTCGAAGACGCACTCGACTGGAACACCATTACGGCCCGCTTGGCCGACACCGCGCCACGTTGGCCAATTGGCACCGCGCACGGCTACCACGCACTCACCTATGGCTGGCTCGCCGGCGAACTGGTGCGCCGCGTCGACCCAACGCATCGCAGCCTCGGCACGTTTGTTCAAGAGGAGATCACCCAGCGACTCGGCATTGACTTGTGGGTTGGTTTGCCTGCCGAGTTCGTGAAGCGCGTGTCGCCGATCTTGGCATCGCAGCCCAACCTTGATCCCGCAGTGGCCGCAATGATGGCGCAATTCATGGGGCCGGGCACGCCCGGCGGCGATGCGTTGTCCCTCAACGGTGCGTTCAACGCCGAGTCCGCTGCTGGCGGTCTCGGAACCAGTGTGTTCAACACCTCACGGGTCTTGGCCGCCGAGATTCCTGCCGCCAACGGTGTGAGCAATGCTCCTTCGTTGGCCAAGGTCTACGCAGCAACGATGGCTCCAATCGATGGCGTGCAACTCATCAGCGATGCGGTGCGCAATGTCGCTCGTGTCACCGTGACCCCCGAGAACGAACCCGACAACTGCCTCATCATGCCCACCACCTTTGGTATGGGCTTCATGACCTCGGGCCCGTTCTCGCTGTTCGCCGGACCTGGATCGTATGGCCATCCTGGTGCCGGCGGTTCGGTTGCGTTCGCTCAACCCGAGCGTCAGTTCTCGTTCGCCTACGTGATGAATCAGATGGCCAACAACCTCGCCGCCGACATGCGCGCCCAAGCGTTGGTCGATGCCTGCACCTCGGTGATCGACTCCCTCTAAACCCGGGCACACTCCATCCGCCGTCGCCTCCAGCGCTGCCCCGCCACCCGGCGCTGCCGTCGCGCCCGTCGCCCCCGGCGCTGCCCGGTTTGTTGAAGACAACAGGTTGAGGGTCGACCAAAAGTCTTCAACAAACCGTTTGTTGAAGGGAAGCGGTGGTGGACTACGCGACGTGCTCGGCGGCGGCCTCGGCCTGCAGCGTGTGTCGCAGTCGCTGGGTCAACACCAAGTAGACCGAGCCAGCGAGGCCCGCAGCCGCGGCGAACACGGTGATCGCCCAGCGCACACCAAGCGCCTGCGAGGCCACCCCGGCAAGCGCACTGGTGATGGCCAGAATCAAGGTGACCAGAGCGAAGTCGCCGGCAAGTATGCGGCCGCGCATTGAGTCGTCGCTACGCACTTGCAAACCGAAGGTAGACAAGGTCCATTGTGCACCCCCACCAAGGTGTGCCAGCGCCACAAAACCCGCTGCCATCAACAGATAGGGCGACCAGGCGGCCAGCGCGTAACAGGCCGCAAATCCGCAGCCGGAAACGCCGCAGACGAGGAGCACGCGCGATAGGTCTTTGCCGACGAAACGAGACGCAAGGATTGGGCCTAAGCCGGCACCGACTCCGCGGGCCCCGATCATTACGCCGCGTGCTCCATCGCCTCCGTGGAACACATCGCTGGCAAGCACTGCCAACTGACTGACGACTCCGGACCCAACGGCAAATGTGGCTTTCGAGGTGAGCAATGCCAGTAACACCGGGTCACGTCGCGCTTGACTGATGGCCTCGCTCATATCGGCCAATGGACGCATGCGCTGTCGCGCTGCGTGGGCTCGGGCCTCTTGCATCGCGCCACGCACGATCATGATCAATGCCGCTGCGATCACAAATGAGATTGCATCAGCGATGAACGCTGCACGGCGCCCGAAGGCTGCGCTGAAGGCTCCACCGAGCGACGCGCCAACTGCCAACATCACGCCCCAACTCGAACCAAACAACGCATTGGCGCGACCCAACTCGTCGGCGTCGGTGGCCAGGTTCGGCACTGCAGCTTCAATGGCTGGGCGCACGAATGCGGCCAGGCCTGAGATCACCGACTGGGCAGCAAACGCAACCCAGATATGGCCGGGGCCAGCGGACAACAAACCGAGCGCCGCAACTGATTGGAGCAGCGAGACGACAATCAAGATCTTTTTGCGGTCGAACCGGTCGGCCGTTGAGCCCGCTATCGGCGACATCAAAAACGATGGAAGTGAGAACGCCACCAGCAACATCGAGACCAACAACTTCGAGTGGGTCACATCGTCGATGAGTCCGGCTAACGCGACATATGTGAACCAGTCGCCCAGATAGCTAATGATTTGAGCGATGAACAACAGCCGCAGATTGCGGTTGTCACGCAGAACCGCAATCACTTGCGTACAGCGAGCAATCGATCGATGGTTCGCTCGGCTTCGGCCACCATCGACCGCACGATGTCGCCCGCTGGAATCAGTTCGTTGATTGCGCCAACGCCCTGACCGGCAGGCATGAACTCTTTGTTGGCCTCAACCACGGTGCCCGATGGATAGCCGAGGTGGTTCACCCCTGAGCGAGTTGAAACACCCGCCTGAGCCGGAAACGGCTTGAGCTCTTCGGGGTGCTCTTCGAAGTGGTTGGTCCAATCGTTGCGCACCACTCGGCATGTCTTACCGGTGTAGCTGCGGCTGATGACGGTGCCGTCTTCGCCCAAAGCGAGGAGTGCCTCCTTGTAGCCGTTGACGGCTTGTGCCTCGGGGGTGGCGATGAACCGCGTGCCCACCCACACACCATCGGCGCCGAGCGCCAACGACGCAGCCAGACCGCGGCCATCGAAGAGTCCGCCAGCGGCGACGACTGGCACCTTGTGGCCAACCGCGTCGACCACCTGCGGCACGAGCGCCATCGTGGCCACCGTGCCGGTGTGCCCGCCAGCCTCGGTTCCTTGGGCCACCACAAAGTCGCACCCACTGGCTACGGCAGCCACAGCGTGGCGAACTTTGCCCGCCATGCTGCCCACCAAAATGTTGTGCGAGTGCAACAGGTCGATGACCTCGCGCGGCACACCGAGGCCGGCAACGAAGATGCGCGCGCCACCATCGATGACGGCTTGAATACCAGCTTCAACTTGGCCCGCGAACGCGGTGAGTAGATCGACGCCGAATGGCTTGGCCGTGAGCGCGCGCACCTTGGCCATCTCAAGCGGAAGTTCGTCGGGGCCCATCGTGCTTGCCCCAAAGGTGCCGATGCCACCGGCTTCGCTGACGGCAGCGACCAACTCGTGGTAACTCACGCCGCCCATACCGGCCAGCATGATTGGGTGCTCGATTTCCAAGAGTTCGGTGAGGCGTGTTTGCATAGCTGCAACCGTACCCTCGGGCATTGGTTCGAACGAAGCGACTCGGGCGGTCAGTCGGCGAAAGCGCCGGGCCGCCGCAGCAATCGACGATGCCAGCGTGATGGCGTGAGCAGCACGGCGCGTGGTTCGTCTTCGAACATCCATCGCGCAAAGTTGCGGCGAGTCCATGCGTTGAGACCAACGACACGAACAGCGCCACGCGCACCCCATCGTTTGGCTAAGACCCGGCTGAGCGCCAGCGACATCTTGTGATCGGCAAACAGGTGATGGCGAATGTCGTGTTCGTATCGCGCCCGCACCATTGCTGGCGTGAGCGTGCTGGGACTGAGGATCGCTTCGGCGGCGAGGCGGCCGGTGAGCAACGCTTGACCGATGCCTTCACCGGTAAGCGCATCGGTTGCTGCCGCTGCGTCGCCCACGAACAATACGCGATCGTGAGTGAGAACGGTCTGATCGATGCGAGCCGGAATCGGCCATGCAGTGTGGCGACCCTCGAGCACAGCGCCTTCTCCGAGTGCCTCGCGAATGTGTGGGCGGCTGAGCAGATCGGGCCACAGCGCATTCATCTGTTGCACCTTGATGGTGCCGCCACGGAGCACGCCGAATCCAATGTTGACGCGGCCATCGGGAAGCGGAAATGACCACGTGTAGCCGGGCAAGATGTCGGCATCGAACCACACGTAGAGTCGGTCCTTCGCGGTGCCGGTGACATTGTTTGCGTACTGACGAAAGCCGTGCCACTCGCCGAGATACCCGGCCTCGCCAACGCCGAGTGCTTTACGCACCGGCGACCACATGCCGTCGGCAGCGATCACGTAACGAGCGCGTACCAAACCGACGTGTTCAATGTCGACCACGATGTGTTGAGGCGTTTGCTCAACGACGCCGATAAACCCGTGGCCATCGAGCACCGTTGCACCTGCAGCGCGGGCGTGTTCGAGCAGCGCGTTGTCGAGTTCGATGCGAGGCGTGATGGCAGCGAACTGCCCGGCGCCGGTGAGCGGTAGACAAACCTCGCGACCGCTTGGTGACCGCAACCAGGCGTGTTGCACGTGTGTCCAACTCGGTACCGACGACGGTGCGAAATGCAGCAGCTCGAGTTCGCGCAGGGCAAGTGTGGTGAGGCCATCGCCGCAGCACTTGTCGCGCGGAAAGACCGCCTTATCGACCACGATGACATCGCGACCCGCAGCGGCCAACATGCGTGCAGCGGCCGACCCTGCGGGCCCAGCGCCAACGATGAGTACCTCGGTGTCGAGCATCGGTCGATCGGGCGCGGTGTCGGTGGGGGCAGTGTCGATCACGGTTTGAAGGCTACGGGGCGACGCGGCCGAGGCGCTGCGCGTGGTACACGCCGTTTTCGGGCGGCATCCCCATCCACGCGAACCGTTGCGCATTCACGCGCTCTCGCAGCCCCGAGCCGAGTAGCCGATACATGTGGTCGCCGGGGCAGGTGGTGAACGACATATCGCGATGGCCCGCAATAGTGGGAGTTGTCACCAATGCCCCAGCCTTGTAGCGCCCCGAGCCTCGCGAGATGAACGATGTGGTGGCATCGGGGTAGGTATCGATTGCGTAGCGAGTGCCGAGCCAGGCCAGCACCTTGACCAACGAATCGAGCATCGCGACAGTGGGATCGGTGAGGGTGAAGTCGCCCACGAGACACACGAGTTGGGCAAAGCCTTGGCTGCCCCCGGTTGCATCGGCTCGCACAGGGCCCGCCAACGCTCCGGCTCGGCCCTCCCACACAACGCCGTCGTGATCGACGAAGAACTCGTAGCAGACATCGGGCCATCCCTTGGCGGCGCTGGTGTGCCACGAATACGTAGAGCGAATCACCTGGCGCGCCCCGCCTGCGCCGTAGTTGTTGGGCGAAGCGGTGTGATGCACCAGCAAGAACTGTGGAGTCTCGGGCAGTATCGCCGACTTCGGAGGCAGGTCGGCGCCCCATGCGTCGCGCGGGTTCACGAACAAACCGGGCATCACTTCTACCGGTGGCGGCGCTGCAACCGCCGGCCGCGGCGACCCGTTGGCGATGGCCGCAGCGGCAACCAGGCCGGCGCCAATGATCGCTTCGCGGCGGGTCAAATGAGAGTCACACACAGTTCTCACTTTATGATGTTCCACGTCGTACGACTGAGGAGATCTGAAATGAGTAATCGTCTGTGTGAAGGCCGCGTCGCCATCGTCACCGGAGCCGGCCGTGGTATCGGCCGCGAGCATGCACTAAGCCTGGCAAGCCAGGGCGCCAAGGTCGTCGTCAACGACCTCGGTGGCAACATCGACGGATCCGGCGGCGACCAGTCGCCAGCCCAGCAAGTGGTCGATGAGATCAAGGGCATGGGCGGCGAGGCCGTAGCGAACGGCGACAACGTCGCTTCGTGGGAGGGTGCACAGCGCCTGATCAACACCGCCATCGAGACCTTCGGCGATCTGCACGCCGTGGTCAACAACGCAGGCATCCTGCGTGACCGCGTGCTCATCAACATGACCGAAGAGGAGTGGGACGCCGTCATCGCCGTTCACCTCAAGGGCACGTTCGGTCCAAGCCGCTGGGCTGCCACCTATTGGCGCGAGCAGAGCAAGGCAGGCAAGCCGGTAGACGGCCGCATCATCAACACCACGTCGGTCAGCGGTATCTACGGCAACCCGGGCCAGACCAACTACGGCGCCGCCAAAGCTGGCATTGCTGCATTCACCAACATCGCTGCGCTCGAGTTGGCTCGCTACGGAGTCACCGTCAACGCCGTTGCGCCGGTAGCGCTCACCCGCATGACCGAAGGCCTTGGGCCAGCACCCGAGACCGACGAAGAGCGCGAGATGCGTTCGCCTCGCTGGATTGCCCCCATCGTCACGTGGCTCGCTTCGGCCGAATCAGTCGGCGTCACCGGCAATGTGTTCGAGGCCAGCGGCCAGACATTGGCCATTGCCGAGGGCTGGCACCGCGGCCCACGCGTTGCCCCACAAGAAGATCCCACCAAGCTTGGACCCATCGTCGCTGACCTCATCAGCCGTGCCCGCCGCAATGCCGGTATGGACGGCGAAGAGGGTTCGTGGCCACAGCCACGCCGCTAGTGATCCGGGGGTAGCTCGTGCTGCCCCGATGTTTTCCATTCCGTTTTAGCTACCAAGGAGTTTTGCTATGCCGTTGAATCCTGAAGCCGTCGGTTCCGTTTCCGAGCCCACCACCGTGAGTTGGACCAGCAAAGACGCGCTGTTGTACGCCGTCAGCGTTGGCGCCGGCACCAACGAGTTGGCCTACACCACCGAAAACACCAAAGACACGCCTCAGCAGGCGCTGCCCACATTCCCTGTGGTCATCCCCGGCGCTGGCAGCACGTTCTCGAGCATGGGTACCTTCAACCCAGCGATGCTCGTGCACGGTTCGCAGTCGGTCACGTTGCACCAGCCGTTGCCCGTGTCGGGCACCGCAACTGTTGTTGGTCGCATCGCCGCTATGTACGACAAGGGCAAGGCCGCTGTTGTGGTCACCGAGAGCGTGGCCACCGACGCCAACGGCGCACCGTTGTACACCACCGGCGCATCGCTGTTCATTCGTGGCGAAGGCGGATGGGGCGGCGACCGTGGCCCAAGTGGTCCACAAAACGTTCCACCAGAGCGCACCCCTGATCACTCGGTCACGTATCAGACCTCGGTCGACCAAGCCTTGGTCTACCGACTCAACGGCGACCGCAACCCATTGCATAGCGATCCATCGTTCGCTGCCATGGGTGGCTTCGATCGCCCGATCTTGCACGGTCTGTGCACCTACGGCTTCACCGGCCGTGCGTTGTTGCACTCGGTGTGCGGCGGCGATTCGGCACGCTTCAAGCATGTCGAGGGTCGTTTCGCATCGCCAGTGATTCCTGGTGAGGCGCTCACCATCAATATCTGGGTCACCGGTGCTGGCGAAGCAGTGTTCACCACATCAGCTGGCGATCGTGTTGTGCTCGATCAGGGTCTCGTCCGCTTCAGCTGATCGGCTGGCGCGCCAGGCCTGATAGATCCGACGCGTCACGCAGACCCGACGCGTCACCACAATCCGCCATCAAACGGTTTGTTGAAGACTTTTGGTCGACCCTCGACCAATTGTCTTCAACAAACTCGGTGGTGAGCAAGCGTTAGTGGCGGATGCCGCAGATGTCGAGCAGGTAGCCCACGATGTCGGCAACGGCCACGTCGACACGCTCGCCCGACTTGCGGTCTTTCACTTCGATCGTGCCGTTGGCCAAGCCCTTGCCCACAACCACAATGGTGGGCACGCCCAGCAATTCGGCGTCGTTGAACTTGATGCCTGGCGACACACCAATTCGATCGTCGAGCAGCACTCGCGCGCCGGCAGCTTCGAGTTCGGCGGCCAACTGTTCGGCAGCCGGACCCTGCGGATCTGCGGGCTTGCCGGTGATCACAATGTGCACGTCGGCGGGCGAGATCTCGCGCGGCCAGCACAAGCCCTTTTCGTCGGCGACGGTTTCGGCGATGGCGGCAACAGCGCGTGATACGCCGATGCCGTAGCTCCCCATGGTGACCGTGACTTGCTTGCCGTTGTGGTCGAGCACGGTGAGGCCAAGTGCCGATGCGTACTTGCGGCCCAACTGGAAGATGTGCCCAATCTCAACGCCGCGGGCGATCTCGAGATCTTCGCCGCACGCCGGACATGGATCGCCTCCGTGAACTTCGGCGGCTTCGATGACGCCATCGGGAGTGAAGTCGCGGCCCATCGTGAGGTAGAGCACGTGCTTGCCGTGCACATCGGCGCCGGTAACCCACGATGACCCATCGACCACGCGTGGATCTACCAAGTATGGGATACCCGATGGCTTGTCGCTGCCGAGCGAGTTGGGGCCGATGTAGCCCTTCACGAGTGATGGGTTCTTGGCGAAGTCTTCGGCTTCGAACGCCACAACTTCGGCAGGTCCCACCTGAGCCTCAAGGCGCTTGATGTCGACCTCGCGGTCGCCGGGCAGGCCAACGGCTAACGCGGTGAACGTGCCGTCGGGATGCTTGAGCTTGACGACCACGTTCTTGAGCGTGTCGGCAGCGGTCCAGTCGCGATCGGGACGACGCAGTTCGGGCTGGGCGTTGAGGAGATCGACCAAGGTCTGGATAGTGGGGGTGTCGGGGGTGTCGGCTACGAGTGCTGCCGGCGTGCCCTCGGTGGAGATTGCGTCGGGCACACGAACCTGCACGGCTTCGGTGTTGGCTGCGTATTCGCACACGGTGCAGCGCACAAACGTGTCTTCGCCCACCTCAATAGGGGCCAGAAACTCTTCGCTGGCCGAGCCGCCCATTGCGCCGCTCATCGCCGAAACGATGACAAAGGGCAGATGAAGGCGGTTGAACGTGGTGATGTAGGCCGCGCGATGTTGGTCGTAGCTGCGCTGCAGGCCTTCGTCGTCGATGTCGAAGCTGTACGAGTCCTTCATCACAAACTCGCGGGTACGCATTAGGCCAGCGCGTGGGCGGGCTTCGTCGCGGTACTTGGTTTGGATCTGGTAGATGTGCAGCGGCAGGTCTTTGTAGCTGCTGTACAGGTCTTTGACCAGCAGGGTGAACATCTCTTCGTGCGTTGGCGCGAGGAGAAAATCATTGCCACGGCGATCTTTGAGACGGAACAGGTTGTCGCCGTATTCGGTCCAGCGATTGCTGATTTCGAACGGCTCGCGGGGGAGCATCGCCGGGAAATGCACTTCTTGGAAGCCCGCAGCGTCCATTTCTTCGCGAACAATGCGCTCGACATTGCGATACACAATCCAGCCCAACGGCAGCCAGGTGTATCCGCCTGGTGCGGCACGTCGGATATAGCCACCGCGTACCAAGAGGCGATGGCTCGCCACCTCGGCGTCTACGGGGTCCTCGCGCAATGTCCGTAAGAACAACGTCGACATTCGCAACACGGTGGAACCTCACTACCTTTTTTGGGTTGGTTTTGCCAGTGCGCGCCTCAGCAACCAACCGCTGGCTGGCATGGCAAGGGGCGCATCACGAGACTATCTGCCCGATATACTCGCAGCGCCCGAAGTTCGCGCAACGACACAAGGCGTGGGTGCAAACCCACGCCTTTTGTTTCGATATAGATGAGTTTTTCTCAATTCGAGAACAATTCGACAACCGAGAGAAGGTGACCCCATGACCGCTGCCCAAGTGAACGAAAAGATTCTTGCTCTCGTCACTCCCATGGTGGCTGACCTGCAACTCGATCTGTATGACCTCGAGTTCAACGGCGGAATTCTCAAGATCACCGTCGACACTCCCCCCGGCAGCGACGGTGGCGTCACGCTCGACAAGCTTGCGCTCATCACCCGACTGCTCAACCGTGAGTTCGAGCACAATGATCCCATCACGGGCAACTACACCCTCGAGGTGTCGAGCCCCGGTCTCGAGCGCACATTGCGCACTCCGGCCCACTTTCAGCGCGAGATCGGCAAAATCGTTGCCATTCGACTGCGCGAAGTGCTCGAGGGCGCCCGCCGCTTGCAAGGTGTGCTCATCGCCTCCGATGCAACCACCGCCACCATTCGTCTCGACGACGCAGCGCTCACCGAACGGGTGGTGCCATTGGCCATCATCGACCGTGCTCGCACGGTGTTTATCTGGGCCGCTGCACCCAAGCCGGGCAAAGCCCCGGTGAAGAAATCAGGCGCACCCAAGTCCCCAGCCAAAGGGGCGAAATCTGCAGCTGGATCAGGAGCCGAGGCGCCTGGTCCATCTGACGAAGTTGATTTCCCTATCGCACACGAGGAGGCGACCGCATGAGTGGTCTCGACATGTCTGAAGCCGTACGGATGCTTGCAGACGACAAGGGCATCTCCGTAGATGCTTTGCTGCAAGTGCTCGTCGATGCACTAGCAATGGCGTACAAGCGCCGGCCAGGCGCTGCCGCCGAGGTCGACGTTCGCATCAACCCCGACACGATGGATATGCAGTTCATTGCATATGACATCGACGAAGAGGGCAACTGGGTCAACGAGCGCGACGACACCCCCGACGCTGGAGAGCTTGGCCGTATTGCGGCGCAGACCTTCCGTCAGGTGATGAACCAGCGCATCCGTGAGGCCGAGCGCGATCGCAAGTTCGAGGAATACGCGAACCGCGAAGGCGACATCGTCACCGGCATCATTCAGCAGACCGACAGCCGCTACACCTTGCTCGACCTCGGTCGGGTCGAGGCGTTGTTGCCACAGGCCGAGCAAGTGCCGTTCGAGCGCCCCGAGCCAGGTGGCCGCGTGAAGGCATACATCGTCGAGGTTCGCAAGACCGCGAAGGGCCCACAGATTGTGGTCAGCCGTACGCACCCAGGCCTCATTAAGCGTTTGTTCGAGCTCGAGGTTCCCGAGATCGCCGACGGCATCGTCGAGATCAAGGCGTGTGCTCGTGAGCCAGGCCATCGCACCAAGATCGCGGTGTGGAGCAACGATCCCAACGTCGACCCAGTGGGCGCCTGCGTTGGTGCCCGTGGTGGCCGTGTTCGCATGGTGGTCAACGAGTTGCGCGGCGAAAAGATCGACATCGTTCCGTTCAGCGAGGACTTCCCCGACTTCATCGCCAAGGCGCTGTCGCCAGCACGGGTCACTCACGTGATCGTCAGCGAAGACGGCACTCAGGCCGATGTCATCGTGCCCGATCAGCAGCTGTCGTTGGCCATCGGTAAAGAGGGCCAGAACGCCCGCCTTGCCGCTCGTCTCACCGGCGTGCGTATCGACATTCGTGGCGAGAGCCAGCCGATCGACCAAGGCGACGCCGAGGATTACGCCGAGGGCGAATGGGTCGAGAACTCGACCACCGGAAAGATGGAATGGCACAACGCCGACGGCACTGTCATCAGCGCCGACGAGTGGGAGCAGGGCGGCGCCGAAGCTGACGCCGAGACCGAAGCTGTCGCCGAAGTAGTGGCCGACGCCGAAGTGGCCGAAGTTGCAGCCGAGGTTGCCGACACCGAAATCGAATCACCAACGACCACGGAGGCTGAAGGTGATGTCGCAGACATGTAGCACTACCGAGCCTGTTCGTACCTGTGTCGGGTGCCGCTCAATGCGGCCCCAGTCGGCACTGGTGCGTTGTGCGCTCAACTCTGATGGGGCTCCCCTCATCAGTCGCACGGCTCCTGGCCGTGGGGCATGGTTGTGCGTGGGCAAGGTTGCATGTGTGCAACAAGCAATGAAACGACGTGGATTTGAGCGGGCGTGGAAACGTCCGGTCGCATCGGCGGAATACGAAGAACTCCGATTCGCCTACGAAGCGATGATGGCGAACATGAACAACTAACGACACGTTGGCCGGTCTGCCGGTTCAACGCAACACCACGAAAGGCTGTACAGGTCTTGTCGAAGAACACGCGGATGCACGAGCTCGCCAAAGAGCTCGGGATGACCAACGCAGAGATTATGGACCTCTCCAACGCCCTCGGCGTCGGAGCGAAAACCCATTCCTCTACCATTATCGAGCAGCAGGCGGACCGAATCCGTCGCCGCGCCGAGCGTGACGGACTCACTCGTCCCGAACAGCCCGAAGAGATCAAGCCCGTCAAGAAGACGGCAGCCAAGAAGGCCGCGGCCGCAAAGGTCGATGCGCCGTCAGCCGAGCCAGGCAGCGATGCCGCTGCGGCCAGCGATGCGGCCACCCCAGTGAAGAAGGCTGTTGCCAAGAAGGCTGCTGCACCTCGCGCCGAGCTCGATGAGCCAGCACCAGCCGCTGCTCCAGTTGCCGAGGCACCAGCAGCGCCAGCGGCTCCAGTCGCTGCACCTGCAATTGTCGAAGCGCCCGTTGCTCCCGTTGCTCCAACCCCACCTCCAGCGGCAGTTGCTCCAGCTCCAGCCCCTGTTGCGCCTGTTGTGCAAGCACCTGTTGCGCCACCAGCCCCAGCGCCCGCTCCGGCGCCAGTGGCGGCCGAGCCAGCGCCTGCGCCAGCCGCAGCACCGGCGCCAGCCGCAACCGAGCCAGCCGCAGCACCCGCTGCAGCGCCAGCCTCAGCCCCAGCCCCAGCACCTGCGGCCCCCGAGACCGAGAGTCGTTTCATCTCGAGTGGTCGTTCGGCCGAAGCGCCTCGCCCATCGTCGGGTGTGGCTGCACGTCCGTTGCCTCCGCAAGCCGATCGTCCAGCGGCCACGCTGCCGCCAGGCATGCCTCCTACTCGTGCGCCCGGTGCGCCCGGTGCGCCCGGTGCCCCCGGTGCAACGCCTCCGCCACGGCCCACATCGCCAACTGGTCGCCCAATTCCTCCACCTCCGGGCGGCGCCCGGCCGATGTCGGCTTCTGGCCGGCCAATCCCACCTCCTCCAGGGAGCGCCCGTCCCGGCGCCGGTGCACCTGCAGGTCGTGCTGGTGGCAATACGTTCTCGCCTCGTCCCGGCGGTGCCGGTGGCCCCGGCGGCGCTCGTCCTGGCGGCTTCGCGCCACGCCCAGGCGGTCCTGGTGGTCCCGGCGGCGCTCGTCCTGGTGGTTTCGCGCCACGTACCGGTGGTCCTGGTGGTCCCGGTGGTGCCCGTCCTGGTGGCGGCTTCCCCCCACGCACAGGTCCCGGCGGCGGTCCTGGTGGTCCTGGTGGTCCCGGTGGCGGTGGCCCCGGCGGTAACAACGGCCCACGCCCAAGCGGCCAACGTCGTGCCCCGCGTAAGAGCAAGAGCCGTCGTCGTCGTCGTGACTTCAACGAGTTGCAGCCGCAGCTCACCGGTAACTACACCTCCAGCGATGCACCAGTTCCAAATGGCACCATCATCGTCGAGCGTGGCGTGTCGGCTCAGGAGTTCGCTCCCAAGCTGAACCGCACCGCTGCCGACGTCGTTCGGTTCTTGTTGAACAACGGTGAAATGATCACCGCAACGATGACCCTCGCCGACGAGCAGATGGAGCTCTTCGCACTCGAGGTTGGAGCCGACCTGTTGTTGGTCGACGCCGGCCAGCAAGAAGAAATGGAACTCCAGGCGCTGTTCGACGACAGCGACGACGACGACGAGACTTTGCAGGCTCCTCGTGCCCCTGTCATCACCGTGATGGGCCACGTCGACCACGGCAAGACCACGTTGCTCGACAAGATCCGTCACGCAAACGTGGTGTCGGGCGAAGCCGGCGGCATCACCCAGCACATCGGCGCCTACAAGGTGATCACCGATGGCGGCCACGAGATCACGTTTATCGACACACCTGGTCACGCGGCCTTCTCGAAGATGCGTGCCCGTGGTGCTCAGGTGACCGACATCGTGGTGCTCATGGTTGCTGCCGACGACGGTGTCATGCCACAGACCATCGAAGCCATCAACCACGCCAAGGCTGCCGATGTTCCAATCGTGGTTGCCTTGAACAAGGTCGACAAAGACAACGCCGATCCGCAGCGCGTGTTGGCGCAGTTGGCCGAACACGAACTCGTTCCCGAGTCGTGGGGTGGCGACACCATTGTTGTTGAGATGGCCGCCAACCAGAACCTGGGTGTCGACGACCTGCTCGAGCAGTTGGTCGCCGTGGCCGAACTCGAAGAGCTCACCGCCAACCCAACCGGTCGCGCCAAGGGCATCGTGCTCGAAGCCAACCTCGACACCGGTCGTGGCCCGGTTGCCACGATCTTGGTCGACAAGGGCACCCTTAAGGTGGGCG
>SESD01000731.1_pt1 | contig 19794 bp, 18 predicted proteins | sample 3171411 | NCBI WGS metagenome assembly SESD01 (sample SAMN06051880, study PRJNA518727) | freshwater metagenome | biome: subpolar coniferous forest; feature: holomictic lake; material: water; isolation source: holomictic Lake 442, 16.5 m depth | place: Canada: near Kenora, Ontario | collected...
AATGGACCGGGGGCAACAGCCTCCGGTCCATCGTGATCTAGCAGGTGGTTTCGTCAAGAAACGGTCAAGCAATGCCGTCAATCGAAAGCCGGGCGACGTTCTTTGAGTAGGGTTCGACACCTGTAGCTAGCAACCAACGTGTTTCGTCGAGCACACGGCGGGCCACACGCGATGCACACGTACTCAGGGTGGGGGAATACACGTGCTCAAGACACGTAACAACCTAACCAAAACGAGAATCGCTGTTTCCGTCGCGCTCGTTTTCGCCACTCTCAGCATTGGCCTCACCAACCTGGCCGTCGCCAGCGCGGTGCCATTGCCCATCGCGATGGTTCAACAACAAAGTGGCCACACCACAGCGGTCTACTTCGATAATCACACCAACCAAAACCTCGCTGTAGGGCTCACCGGCTATCCAGCCAGCGTTGGCGATTCGGTCACGGTGAGCTTCGACGGCGTCACCAAGAACGATGGCAGCCCAGCGGCTACCGACACCATCGCCGGCGACGCTGGCTACCTCGCCACGTTTTGCGGTAACTACACCGACACCGGTGTTCCCAGCAACGACCGTGCGCTCACCAGCGCCGACATCAGCACCCTCGAGGGCATTACCGCCCATTGCGCAGCATTCGTGCCTGCGACCTCGGCACCGGGCGCTTCGCCAGCCGGACCCACCATTTCGGCCAACCTCACGCTCAATCTGCAGGGCTACAAGCCTGCCGTCGCTGCGGTGCCCGACAGTGGAGTGCATGGCGTCGCCGCCGTCGCTGCAGTGGCCGGCGCGCCCGAAATTCCTTGCGTGCCCGCCACCGATGTGCAGGCCACCCTCTTCTCGCAATTCGTCGCAGCTTGTTCTATTTCTCCGGCCGTTCCAGCGATCGCGACAGTCACCGCCGTCGACGCAGTTGCCGACACCTTCGTGGCTGGCTCCCCCGCCGTTGCGGCGACGCCCGGCACCAAGTGCGTCGCCGAAGACACCGTGATCCCCTGTCTCATCTTGGTCGCCTCAACAGATCAGTCGGTTGCACTCGCGATGCCCGCAATCAACGTCGCTGCCGTGTCGGTGTTCGGCCGTATCGGCTTGTATGACCCCGCCACAGGCACAGGCGTGTGCAACCCAGCCAGCATCTCGGGCCCGCCGAGCACATGTCCGGCAGTTCGCCTGTCAAGCACTGCAACGCCGTACCCGTTCGTGGTTGGTGGCTCCGGGTTCCTTCCCAGCTCAAACAGTCTGGCACTCGTCAGCGCTGTAAACGGGGGTGCCGATATTCCGGTGGTCGGCGACAGTTACACCGCCGTTTCCGAGAAAATCTGCGCCACAGCCGACAACAGCAACTGCCTCGCTGCAGTCAACGACTTTGATCCCGCAAGCCCCGCACACGTGGATCTTGCTGGCAATATCGGCGGCGTCTTCACCATCTCCGACGTGGGCGGCGTCACTACCGGCGACAAGTTCCTGCAGGTCACTGGCCAGTACTACCTCTACACCGGCGACGTCTGCCCAGCAGCGTTCACCACCTTTGCCACCGGAATCTGCTCAATCACCCAGACCCATTACGCCTCAATCAAGATCCTCACTGCGCCGACTCCCCCAGTGTTCTCGCCAAGCTCCGGGGCTCCTGGCACCGTGGGCAGCATTACCGGCAGCGGATACGAGCCACGAGCCAACGTGGCCATCCAGCGCCGCGATGTCAACGGCAACGCGTTCGGCACGCCGATGACCAGCGCTGTCGATGGCGTTGGCAATCTCAACTTTGCGTTCCCCGCCGGCGCTCTCGACTACCCGGTTGTCGACATCGTGCTCACCGTTATCGATGCGGCATACGGCGCAGCCACCTATACGTCACCCCCAGTCGCATTCGACTCTGCGGCCGCGATTGCGTTCTGTTCGGCCACCGACACGTGCAACGCCGGCCAACTCATCACCACCGCAGTGCTGCCCGGCACCGTGCAGCTGTTCAGCGGCGATGCGGTGGTCGACATTGAGCCAGTTGACCTCAGCACCATCGATATCACCGATCCAGAGTCGTGGTATCCGCTCAGCGCACCGGGCCCGATGACCTCGGTGATCATCGGCGACATGCGCGGTGCGAACACAGGCTTTGTCGTTACTGGTTCGGTCGCCGACCTTCGTGGCGCCACCCAGTCATCGAACACCATTCCAGCTGCCGACGTGTTCGTTGCTGACGGGAGCATCGTCTGCGATATCTATGCCGATGCCGGCGAAGGCAACGAGCCACTTGGTGTGGTATCCGTAGGCGTTACCGCCGATCCGCAGGCCGACATTCCTGGCGCCTCACCACTGGCCGACGGTTCGCAAGAATTCTGCACACTGCTGCCCGATGCCACCGGCCGAGCAGCTGGTATGTTCCAACTCGACGCAGCACTGCAAATTGCCGGCCGGCCCATCACCGCCGTCGATGACTACACCGGCATGCTCGTGATTACCATCACCGGAAACTGATTACAGCTCGATACATCTTCAATAGTTTGACGAATGCCACGTTGCCTCGGGGGCCAACGCCTTTGATCCATCGTGCCTCAGCGAGGTCGTGACATACTTATGCACTTGATTCAGAACAAACTCTCCCTCGTGACCACTGGTCGCAGCGTGTTGTCTCGCATCATCGTGGCACTCAGCTTTGGCGCCGCGATTGTTACCTTCAGCCCCGCACATTCGGCGGCGGCTGTCGACTCTGGCGGCGGTCTCAGCATTGCGCCAGTGTCGTCCGGCGACAACAACGGTGGCGTCACCAACCGGTCCACTTTCTCGTACAAGCTCGACCCCGGCGCCATCCAAACCGACTCGGTCGTTGTCCAGAACCTCGCCGAAGAAGACAAGACCGTGGTGCTCTATGTGGCCAACGCATTCACCACCGCCAGCGGCCTCATCGGCGTCAAAGCCAACGACCAGGCCAAGACCGGCCCAGTCGATTGGCTGAAGTTCACCACCAAGCTTCCCAACAACACGTTCGTCCTCAAGGGGCTCAGCGCGCTGACGGTGCCATTCACCATCACCATTCCTCCCAACGCTCCCCCTGGCGACTACGCCTTTGGTATCGCAGTGGCGCCCGACGCTTCGGACCCCAGCGCCACGCCGGGCGGCAACACGATTCAGATTCTGCAGGCCGCAGCATCGCTCGTAGAGTTGCGTGTCAGCGGACCATTGATTCCTATTGTTCGTGTCGGCGCACTCACCGTTTCGTCCGAAGCCAAGCTGGTTCCCGGATTTGTCGACGGATCCACCAAGGTCACGTTCGAGGTTGTCAACATTGGCAACCAGCGCATCAACGCCGTGATCCAGCTGGTCGAGCGCAACCTGTTCGATACGGTCATCCACCGTGAACCCGCCATCAAGTTGGGCAACGTGTTGCCCGGGTCGCGCGTGAAGCTCACCCGATCGTGGGACAACGATCCCTATATCAAGGGCTCGGTCAGCGTCGAGATCACCACTGGCACCGCAACCAGCGCTACTCGTTCGGTCAACTTCTGGAGCGTCTCGTGGCGCACCTTCGTGGTGCCGATCATGCTCATCGCGGCCATCTTCGCCCTGCGTTGGCGTATCCGTAAGCACCGCCGCGACCGCGATGCCGCCGAACTCGCCGCCCTGAAGTCCGGTTCCGCCGGTTCCGCCGGTGCGGCCCAAGCTGAGTCGGCGATCGGTCGACCGTGAAAACCTGGCTTCGTTTGCTCGGGGTGACCGCCGTTGTCGCGATGACAATCGGTGCTCATCCCGCGCAAGCAACCGTGCCCCCGGCCGCTGACGGCCCAACGGCAACGGTGCTGCATGCCGACTGGTCGCTGGGCGAAAAGATGACCGTACGCGGCTCTGGTTGGCCTACGGGCAAAGTCAGCGTTCAAATCTGCGGCAACAACGCCGTCAACGGCACTGCCGACTGCGACGGCCCAGGCACTCGCAGCTTCGGCATCGGCAGCAACGGCGCCTTTGCCGGGCGTGTCGTGGTTGGCCCTCCCCCAGCACCATGCCCTTGCGTGGTGTACGTGGCATCGAACTTTGCGGCGCAGGGCGTGACCATCCCCATCACGATCAAGGATCACCCGATTCAGGACGGCATTCCAACCGTCGACCCCAACGCCGGCCTCACCACGCTGAGCCTCACATCAAGTTTCGTGCGCGGCGACTGGTGGCGAGATGCCTTGGGCATTTCGCCCACGCGCATCATGACCGTCACCATCACCAACACCGGCGGCCGCCCAAGTGGCGCCGGCGTGGTCGACTTCACGGTTGGCAAAGAATCACCACCAACCGGCTTTGCCGCCTCAATCAGTTTTGAATCGATCGACCCAGGCGAAAGCACGAGCGTCGCAGCCAAGTTCGCTGTCGACTCGTTCGCCTACGGCACCTACAACCTGCTCGCCCGAGTCACCTCGCCAGCGGCAGGTGGCGACATCACCGAGCAAACCTCAACCTTCCCGGGCTACCTGCTCGTAGGACTCATCGCGATCGTGCTCGTCGTCGACTTGGTGTGGATGGCTCGGGTGCGCAAGCGCCGCCAGATGTTCCTCGATGCCGAAGCCGATGCGGCCGAGGCCCAAGAGCGAATCGCCCAGGAATACGCCCGATCCGCTGCTGCGGCCGAAGCTGCCACAGCACAGTGGGCTGCACGCGAAGCCGACCATAGCGAAGCAATCGAGTTGGCTGCTGCCGAGGCAGCCGAGGCCTTTATGGCCCTCATCGCCAGCGAACACTCAGGGCCCGGGTCGGTGCAGACCGAGCCCCCAGCAGTCGATTACGGAGCCGACACCGACCACGTGTGGGCCCCACCTCCGCCACTCGTCGACTAGCCCGCCTCGCACCGGCGCCCGCTGCCCCGTCGTTCCCGCCTTGTTGCATGGGCGCGATTTGGGACAGCAGTTGTCCCAAATCGCGCCCATGCAGGCTGGTGGAGAATCGTTTTTGACGAAACTCGCGTCGATGCCGTGGCACGCAACTCTAAGGTTGCGCACATGAAAGTTGCGATTGGGACCGACACCAGCATTTGGTTTGATATCGATGGCCAAGGCCTCATTGCCGACGGCGATGCGATGCGACCCCGCCCAACCCTCGTGCTGATGCACGGCGGTCCCGGCGGCGACCACAACACATTCAAGCCAGCGTTTGAGGCGATGACCGATACCTGCCAGGTGCTGTACTACGACCATCGAGGGCAGGGCCGCAGCGACTGGAGCACGCCCGACACATGGACCCTCGATCAGTGGGCCGACGATGCCGTGTCGCTGTGCGAGACGCTTGGTATCGACAAGCCGTTCATCCTCGGACTGTCGTTCGGCGGATTCGTGGCTCAGCGCTTGGCGTCGCGCCATCCGGGTTTTGCCAGCGGCATCATCTTGAACAGCACGCGCTCGGATCACGACCGGTCAGCGATGTTCGACATGTTCGAGCAGTTGGGTGGCGCTGAAGCTCGAGACGTGGCACTTGAGTTCTGGAATGCGCCCGACGAAGCAACGATGGCCAAGATGGCTCGCCGCTACGTGAAGGTCTGCGGGCCGCTGTACACACAGAACAACGTGAACCCATTTGCCGGGCAACGCACCGTGCGTAACGACGATGTACTCACCCATTTCAATCACCACGAAGGCGCCGCGCTCAACCTCTTACCCGAGCTCGCCAAGGTGAGTGACCCGGTGCTCGTGATGGCGGGCGACCTTGATCCGGTCACTCCGGTGATTGATGCACGGCGCATGGCCGCAGCGATGCCGCAACAGTTCGTTCGCTTCGAGAGCTTCGCAAACTCTGGACACGGCATCTACCGTGACGAACCCGAGAGGTATTTCGAGGTGCTCAAGTCGTTTATCGACGAGCACTGGACAAGCTAGACACACCGCAAAGCCTTGCTGCGCAAGGGATTTGTAGTGGGCACGACGGGGCTCGAACCCGGGACCTCCACCGTGTCATGGTGGCGCTCTAACCAACTGAGCTACGCGCCCGCAAGATGTGATCACCGGCCAACTGGCCAGCTTTCGTACTTACAGCGAGCAGAACTATATCAGCTGAATTCCGGGACCTCCTGCCAACATTTGTGAGCTGATACGTTGGCCACTGACCCGGGTGCGCAGCAGCAACTTTCGTTCGCCGCTGTGTCCCTCAACAACCGCATCGGCGGGATTGAACTGAGCTGAACAGATGTTGACAGCGTTCTTCGTGAGCTTCGGCGTGATCTTTGTTGCCGAACTCGGCGACAAGTCGCAACTGATGGCGCTGGCGTTCGCAACCCGCTTCAAGACCATGCCGGTGATGATCGGCATCACCCTTGCAACCGCCATCGTGCACGCCGTGTCGGTGTTCGTAGGTGCAGTGGTTGGCGCTGCACTACCCACGCGGGCGATCACCATCATCGCTGCCTTCGCCTTCGTGGCGTTTGGATTGTGGACCCTGCGCGGCGACAAGCTCACCAACGACGACCTCGAGCGCGCCAACAGGCCGGCACGCAACACGATTCTCACGGTGGGCGGCGTGTTCTTCCTCGCCGAACTGGGCGACAAAACAATGTTGGCCACCATCACCCTTGCTACTCACTACGGCGTCTTTGGCACCTGGCTCGGATCGACCGTGGGCATGGTGCTGGCCGACGGACTCGCCATCGTGGTTGGGCGCATGCTGGGCGCTCGATTGCCCGAGCGCGCCGTGCGTATCGGCGCAGCCATTTCGTTCTTCGTGTTCGCCGCAATCATGCTCATCGAAAATCTGTGAGCAACGCGAGCCGCAGCCGCAACTAGTCCTTGAGGCGCAGCGAGACGTCGTTGGCCATCAGTCGGCCCCGCTGGGTGAGCACCCACCGATTGTCACGTAACTTGACCACGCCGGGCAACGCATCGCCATCGAGCGCCTCGAACGGCACACCCTCGCGGAGACGCAACTGCAGCTGCAGCCCTTCGATACGGCGAGCCGCCGCATCGAGTTCTTCGCCAGCCGACTCGACGGACTCATCGGCACTCACGAGATCGATATACCGGTCGGGCGTGCGCACGTTCCAGAAGCGGCGTCCGGCAATGTGCGAGTGAGCTGCACAGCCGAAGCCCTGATAGTCGCTCTGGTGCCAATACAGCAGGTTGTGGCGGCACTCGTGACCTGGCCGCGCCCAGTTGCTGACCTCGTAGTTCAACAAGCCAGCAGCGGCCAACATGTCGTCGGCCATTTCATACTTGTCGGCGAGATCGTCGTCGTCGGGATGACGCTCGGGCTGCGACGCCAATGGAGTACCTGCCTCAATGGTGAGCGCGTAGGCCGACACATGCGGCGGATCGAGCGCCAGCGCTCCCGTGAGCGTGCGCTCCCAATCGACAAGCCGCTCGCCGGCGCCGCCGTAAATGAGATCGAGATTGAAGGTGGTGATGCCACTCGAGCGCACTGCGTCGACGGCCCGGGTGACGTTGGCTGGCAGATGCGTACGACCCAGCGACACGAGCACTTCGGGCACCATCGACTGCACACCAATGCTGATGCGGTTCACGCCAGCGTCGGCATAGATGCGCATCATCTCTGGCGTGACATCGTCGGGATTGCACTCAACCGTCACCTCGGCTGTGGCGCTGCGCGGGATAGCTGCGATCACGCGAGCCAAGTCTGCGGGAGGCACCAATGTTGGCGTGCCGCCTCCGATAAAGATGGTGTCGGAAACGGGCATACCGGCGCGAATGTGGCGCTCAATATCGCTGAGCAGGGCCTCAAGGTACGCGTCGATGAGATGGTGACGGTCGGTGAAGGTAGCAAACGCGCAATAGTCGCAACGCTTTGAGCAAAACGGGATGTGCAGGTACGCGCCAAACACGTCAGACATGAGTGCGGGTAACTGTGAACAGGACGGACTCAGCCGCCGCCGGGATGCACAAGCAGATCGAGCGCATCAAGACGCTGGCCCACCTGGTCGACAGGCACATCGAGCATGGCCGCAATAGCGCGTGCGTCGTCGCCACGGATGGTGAGCACCTTGCCGTTGAAGTCTTGGCGCTGCACCTGGATCATGCGCATGAAGCGCGACAACATCTCGAAAGGCTGCCCAGAAAGCTGCGACAACTTCACGAGGTCTACCGGCAGCTTGCGTCCGGCAATGCCTTCGTCGACCTTTTCGTTGTCGACGCTTTGCTCGTCGCGAGGCAAGAGCTGCTCGACCGGCACGTTATAGAACGACGCCAAACGCTCGAGACGAGGCACCGAGATGGCCCGCTCGCCACGCTCGTACGCGCCGAGCACGCTGGCCTTGAACTCGTCTTTCGAGGTGGCCTCGACATCTTGCAGACTCAGCCGCTTCTGACGCCGAATGACGCGCAGTCGCTCACCGACTTTTCGACTGTATGGAGATGAAGAAATGTCATCATCATCAAACTCTCGCATCATCAACACCCTTCATCATCCTGTGACGTCCGCCGTGACGTTTTAACCGGAGTGTGATGATTCAACCACACTCCGAAGTAATTTGCAACAGTTTGTGGCCGTAATCGCCGTTCGTTGCCAAAATTCTCGCGGCTCGTGGCTCAACGATCACGCTGGGCGCTCAAGTTTGCGGCCGCTACCAGTGCCGCCGTCTCGACCCTCAGGATCGATTTTCCGAGGCTCACATGGCTGGCGGTGATGTTCAGTTCATTGGGCGTCCAGCCACCCTCGGGACCGATGAGCACCGTGGTCGCGGCCAATGAGAGGGCATCGCCGTCGGGTTCGGCCAGCGACACAGAGCTGCCCGCCACCTGATCGGCACGCAGCGGGCCCGACACCGTGGGCAGCCACACACGCCGACTCTGCATCGACGCCTCGCGCGCAACGTTGACCAGTTTGGCGATGTTGCGCTCGGCCCGATCGGGTTCCCACCGCACAACGCTGCGCTCGGCGTGCAGCACGACCACATGATCAACGCCGATCTCGGTGAGCTTTTGCACAATCCACTCGGGTCGATCGCCTTTGGGAAGCGCAAACCCAATAGTGATCTCGGGGGCAGCACGCTCGACGGTTTCGATCTCGGTGTCGGGTTCGAGCACGTCGGCGCTCACGAAACGGCAGATCCGCCAACGCCCTTGGCCATCGCTCACCGAAACCGACTCGCCGGCCCTCAACCGAAGCACACGCGCGAGATGGTGTTGATCGTCGGAGTTGAGCGTTGGCGTGTGCAGCGAATCGACAAACACGTGCGCAGCAGAACGGCGCAACAGTGGATTCACGAAAAGGCCGACTTGATGCGCGAGAAGATGCCCTTCTCGTGCGGTTCGACCATCTCGCCGCGACTCTCGGCGAACAATCGCAGCAGTTCTGCTTCGTTGTCGTTGAGCTTGGTGGGCACCTGAACTGCGACACGCACGATCAGATCGCCTCGGCCGCGCCCTTGTAAACGCGGAACGCCACGGCCGCGCAACACAAATTCGCGCCCGTGTTGGGTGCCCGCTGGAATCTCAAGTTCTTCGTCACCATCAAGCGTGGGAAGCATCGAGCGCGTGCCCAGCGTTGCCTGTGCGATGGAGACTGGGAAGTCGGTGACCAAGTTGATCTCTTCGCGGCGGTAGCGGTCGTGACGTGCCACACGAATGTGCACGTACAAGTCGCCCTGCGCGCCACCACGTGGGCCAGCGGCACCGCGGCCAGTGAGCCGCAAGGTGGATCCGGTATCTACGCCACCCGGCACATCGACCTGATAGGTCTTCTCGGTCACAATGCGGCCGTCGCCGCTACACGATTGACATGGCGTGACCACGATCTGGCCGATGCCATTACAACGTGGGCACGGCCCTGTGGACATCACCTGGCCAAGCAGGCTTTGACGAATGCGTTGTACCTGGCCACGGCCGTTGCAGTCGCTGCAGGTGACCGGTTGCGTACCCGAACCTGCACCCGAACCGCTGCAATCGGTGCATGCAACGGCCGTGCGTAACGTGACCGGCACGTTGGCACCAAACACCGCTTCTTCAAACTTCAGATCGGCGACAACCTCGAGGTCTTGCCCGCGTGGTGGACCTGAGGGTCCACCACGACCACCACCAAAGGGGGATCCGCCGCCGCCAAAGAACGCATCAAAAAGATCGCCAAGGCCACCGCCGCCAAAGCCATCGCCGGAACTGGCGGCGCTGCCAGACTCGCCAAAGCGGTCGTAGCGAGCGCGGCTATCGGGATCACTGAGCGTTTCGTAGGCCCGCGCCACCTCTTTGAACAACGCCTCAGATTCGGCATCGTCGGGGCGTGCATCGGGATGCAGCTCGCGGGCCTTCTTGCGATAGGCCTTTTTCAGGTCTTCGGGCGTGGCGTTGCGAGAGACGCCAAGGAGTTCGTAAAAATCGGCCATTGTTTTCAGCCTTCTGCCAAACGCCGACCAAGGCGATCGCTCACGACGTCGACGGTTGCTAGTGCCTGCGGATAGTTCATGCGGGTTGGGCCAAGCACGCCCACAGTGCCGAGGCGTTCGCCTTCGACAATCACCGACTTCACCACAACCGAGCACGACACCAGCGGCTCAAGGCCATGCTCGGCGCCAATGGCCACCGACAGGCCTCGGTCGATGACATCGCGGACCAGAGATACAACCACGTATTGCTGTTCGAGCGTGGTGAGCACCGAGCGCACGACATCGACCGCATCGAACGAGTTCGCCACCGAGGCAGCGCCGCCAACGAATACCGGGTTCTCGTCGCCAGCGCTACGCAACGCAGTGAGTGCCTTGTTGCAGAGATTGTCGACATCGGCATCGCCCGAGGACAGGCTGAGTACGGAAGAGCCAAGTGTGTTACCAACCATCGCTGCCCGCAAATGGGCCGTGGCGTTGGCCAGACGGATCTCGGTTGAATCGCTGTCGAGCTCGATGGTCTGATTCTCGACCTGTCCGTTTGAGAGCACAGCCACAACCATTGCAATGTGCGACGACAGACCAACCACTTGCACCGAGCGCACCACGGCGGCCTGCGCGCTGGGGCCAACCACAACGGCCGCATAGTGAGTGAGATCGGCGAGCAGGTTGCTGGTGTGCGACAGCAGCTCTTCGAGGCGACCATGAGCCCGATCGAAGAAATTGCCAACCTGTTGAGCCGCCAATGCATCGAGCGTGCCATTGGGCGCGAGGCCGTCGACGAAGAATCGGTAGCCCTTGTCGGTAGGAATTCGACCCGCCGACGTGTGCGGCTGCACCAAGAAGCCTTCTTGCTCGAGCACGGCCATGTCGTGACGCACGGTTGCCGAGGACACTTGAACACCGGGCGCGTCAGCAATGTGGGTTGATCCAACGGGCTGCGCGGTAGTGACGTATTCCTCTACAACGGCTCTGAGAATGGCGGTCTTACGTTCGTCGAGCATCAGTGGTGAAAGGCTAGCGTCCCATGGCCACTTGGTAGCGGCTCAATGTCTCGGCACGCTCGACGGCGTGGTCAACCATCGGCTGGCGCACATGGCTCGCCGACGCGTGAGGCGAGGTCCACGGCTCGTGAACATGCGTCGACGCCAACGATGCGAGCTCGGGCACCCAGCGGCGGATGTAGTGGCCATCAGGGTCGAACCGCTTGCTTTGAGCTGTTGGATTAAACACGCGAAAGTACGGTGCCGCATCGGTGCCTGTACCCGCCGCCCATTGCCATCCGTGCTGGTTCGAAGCCAGGTCGCCGTCGACGAGATGACGCATGAAATGGCGAGCACCCCACTGCCACGGCAGGTGCAGGTCTTTCACCAAAAAACTGGCCACGATCATGCGCACCCGGTTGTGCATCCATCCAGTAGCCAACAACTGACGCATGCCAGCATCGACCAGCGGATATCCGGTGCATCCGGTTGCCCACAGCTCGAAGCGCTCGCGGGCAGCGGCGTCGGTGTCGAGGCGGATTGCGTCCATTTTGTGCTGCAGATTCTGGCGGGCACTTTGTGGCGAGCGGAACAACACATCGGCGTAAAAGTCGCGCCACGCCAACTCGCTACGAAAGATTTCGTGAGCAGCGCTGTCGCCAAGGCCGGCAAGCAACTGGCGGGGATGCACCTGACCCCAGCGCAAATAGGCGCTCATCATGCTGGTGCCGGCGACGGCAGGAAGATCTCGGCTTTGGTCGTACGAATCGAGACCCGAAGCAACGAAGTCGTCCCAACGAGAAAGCGCTGCATCCTCCCCCGCCGGCGGCAAGGTGCAATCAAGCTCGGGATCATCGGGGATCGGCTCGCAAGGCCAATGGTCGGCGCCGCTGAAGTTGGCTACCACGGCGCCACCGAGCTCGGTCCAGCCATGCTGATTCCACGTGCGTCGAAACGGCGTGAATACCGCATACGGAGTGCCGTCGGGTTTGAGTACTCCCCCGGGCGCAACTGCGTACTGCGAACCCTTGCCAACAAAGGCAACCTGTTGCGCAGCAAGCGCCGCGGCCACGCCCGCATCGCGTTCGCGGCCGTAGGGGGCGTAGTCACGCGTGACAACAACTTCGGTCGAGTGGGTTTCGGCTGCGAGTGCGGCAACAACAACCTGTGGATCGCCATGACGCACTACGAGTTGTCCGCCCATCGAGTCGTTCAATGCGCGCAGCGACCGATACATAAATGCCAGACGCGGTTGGCCGCTGTGGCGCACAAGTGCGGGGTCGATCACAAACAGCGGCACGACTTCGTTGTTTTCTCGCGCGGCGTAGGCAAGCGCGGCGTGATCGCTCAGGCGAAGGTCACGGCGAAACCACATGATCGAACGGCTGCGAGTCACCTGTGAAGTGTGACCGAGACAAACGTCCGGTGCCAGATCGAGCGAGAAACAGCGCTGCGAAGCCAACGCAGATCAACGTGATGAAACTGCCGTAGGCAAGACTCCACTCGGCGCTGATGCGATCGCCGATGAGACCAGTAATCGGGCTGCCGATGGGCGTTGATCCCAAGAACGCCACGGCCATCAACGCGAGCAAGCGGCTGCGCATTTCGGGCGGACACTCTTGCTGGGCAATCGAGTTGGTGGCAGCGATGAAGCCCGCTCCGCCAATGCCGGTGGGCACAGCGAAGAGCAACGCCATGCCGAAGTTGGGAGCCCACGCGAGAGCGGCGCCGCTGGCACCAAGCAGGGCCGTGTTCACGAGCAGATAGCGCACAGAGACCAAGTTCAACTTGGCGGTTCGCAGCGACCCGATCAGGCTGCCAACGCTGACCGCTGCGAGTAGCCAACCGAATAAATCTTTATCGCCAAAACGCTTGTCGGAGAGGCGAACCAAGCTCACGTTGTAGTTGAACGCGAAGGTGGAGACAACGGCGAGCACGCTGAACACCAGCAACAATCGAGGGTTACCACGAATGAATCGCAGCGCATCGCGCACTGGCGTGCCACCGCGCTTGGCAACCGTGACTGGCCGCAATGACTTCATGTCGATGGACAACAGCGCCAGCAGAATCGCAAAGAACGAAACACCGTTGATCATGAAGCACCAGCCAGTGCCGATGGTCTTGGTGAGCGCGGCAGCAAGCGCTGGTCCGAAGATTCTCGAACCGGTCATCACTGCAGTGTTGAGCGACATCGCGTTGGGAATGTCGATTGGGTCGACGAGTTCGGTCACAAACCCTCGCCGCGCCGGGTTATCGAGCGCGTTGATGACTCCGACCGCAAGGGACAGCACATAGATCGCGGGCAAACCGATATGACCGGTGAGGTTGAGCAGACCCAGCACCATCGCCTGCGCGGTGAGCAACGATTGGGTGATCAGCGTCATCTTGCGGCGGTTGACGCGATCGGCCACTGCCCCGGCCCATGCGCCCAATAACAGCGTTGGCAAAAACTGTGTGGCGATGATCAGACCGACATCGGTGGCCTTGCCAGTGAGGCGATAGACCAACAGCGACATTGCCGTGAGCTGCAACCAACTACCGATGTTCGAGACCAACAATCCGAGGAAGAAGACCCGCGCATTTCGTTCACTGAGCGAACGAAATGTCTGTGACGGCACCTCGAAAGAATATAGCGACGCCTAAAGAATCAGTCGTCGAGCCTGAGCGCGGCGATAAACACATCGCCCGGAATCTCGACGCGGCCGATGGCCTTCATCTTCTTCTTGCCCTCTTTTTGCTTCTCGAGCAGCTTGCGCTTACGCGTGATGTCGCCGCCGTAACACTTGGCGAGCACGTCTTTGCGACGGGCCTTCACGGTTTCGCGAGCGATGACCTTGCCGCCGATGGCTGCCTGAATGGGCACATCGAACATCTGGCGCGGGATGAGCTCACGCAACTTCTCGCACATGCGTCGGCCGTATTCGAACGCTTTGTCGCGGTGCACGATGGTGCTGAACGCGTCGGCAGGTTCGCCGTTGAGCCAGAGGTCGACCAGCACGAGATTGCTGCGCTGATACCCATCGAGTTCGTAGTCGAGGCTGGCGTAACCCTGAGTGCGACTCTTCATCTGATCGAAGAAGTCGACAACTACTTCGGCAAGCGGCACTCGGTAGTGCAACTCAACGCGCTCTGGCGACAAGTACTCGAGCTTGGTCATATCGCCGCGGCGGGTCTGGCACAGATCCATCAGGGTGCCGGTGTATTCCTTGGGCGTAATGATGCTGACCCTGAAGTAGGGCTCTTCGATGAAGTCGATCTTCTGTGGCGGAGGCAGGTCGGCTGGGTTGTCGACAACCACCAGCTCGCCGTCGGTCTTGGTGACGCGGTATTCGACGCTGGGAGCCGTAGCGATAAGCGCAAGGTTGAACTCGCGCTCGAGACGCTCCTTGACGATTTCCATGTGCAGCAGACCCAAGAAACCACACCGGAATCCGAAGCCCAGCGCTCCTGAGGTTTCGGGTTCGTAGGTGATGGAAGCATCGTTGAGCTTGAGCTTCTCGAGGCTCTCGCGCAACAGCTCGAAGTCGTCGCCATCGATGGGATACAAGCCACAGAACACCATTGGCTTGGGGTCTCGGTAGCCCTCGAGGGCGACGTCGGCCGGATGCGCAACCGTGGTGACGGTCTCGCCGCTTCGGGCGTCGCCGACGTGCTTGATGCCCGCAATGAGGTAGCCCACTTCGCCTGGACCGAGTTCGCCGATGGGGGTAATCACAGGACGGCGCACGCCCACTTCGACTGCTTCGTGAACCGTGCCAGCGTTCATGAACTTCACCTTGTTGCCGGCGCTGAGGCGTCCGTTCATCACGCGAATAGAACTGACTACGCCGCGGTACTGGTCGTACTGGCTGTCGAAAATGAGCGCCTGCAGCGGAGCCTCGGGATCGCCCTTTGGTGGCGGGATCTTGTCGATGACGGCGTCGAGCAGATCGGGCACGCCGAATCCGGTCTTGGCCGAGATGCGGATGATGTCGGCCGACTTGATGCCCAGCACGTTCTCGATCTCTTGCGCATACCGATCGGGGTCGGCCGCTGGCAGGTCGATCTTGTTGAGCACAGCCACGATTTCGAGATCGTGTTCGAGAGCCAGATAGCAGTTAGCCAGTGTTTGCGCCTCGATGCCTTGCGCCGCATCGACCACGAGCACCACGCCTTCGCACGCTGCAAGGCTGCGACTCACTTCGTAACCAAAGTCGACGTGGCCGGGGGTGTCGATGAGGTGGAGTACATGCCCCTTCCACTCGACGCGAACATTTTGCGCCTTGATGGTGATGCCGCGCTCGCGCTCGAGATCCATGGTGTCGAGGTATTGCGAACGCATGTCGCGCATCTCAACGGCACCGGTCATCTCGAGGATGCGGTCGGAAAGGGTTGACTTGCCGTGATCAATATGGGCAATAATCGAGAAGTTGCGGATGCGGCTGAGGTCCATGAGCAGTGCCTCGATGCTACCGGCCGTGAATCTCGGCGAGTGGGTGGCAGTTGTTTCATTCCGCCGATACGCTCATCAAGCCTGTTCTGGACCTATCCAGCACAAACATTTCGGCCAATTCAACGAATCAGTCATCCGACTGTCAACGAAAAGGGACTTCGCACGTGGCGAATATCAAGAGTCAAAAGAAGCGCATCCTGACAAACGCCAAGGCTGCAGATCGCAACAAGGCAGTCAAGAGTGAGCTGCGCACCCGCGTCAAGACCGCTGTCAAGAACGCCGGCGCCGAGAACAGCGAAGAGTCACTTCGCGTCGCTGTCAAGCGTCTCGACATGGCCGCCGCCAAGGGCATCATTCATCCCAACCAGGCTGCTCGTCGCAAGAGCCGCTTGATGAAGCGGGTCAACGCAGGCGCCTGATCGCCAGCGTGGTGCCCCACCGCACCGACAATTGATCTCTGCATCACGACCCGAGCTTCGGCTTCGGGTCGTTTGCTTTTTCGCTCCGACGCCGACGGCTTGTACGGCGTTGTGGCTTAGCGCCCGCGAGCGCCGCCAGCGGGGCTGAGTCGGCTGAGTCTGGCAACGAGCACTTCCATCACGAGTTCTTCGGGCAGATCGCGCTGACCGCGCAAATCGAGATCGGCTTGAGCCAGCAGATCGATGGCGCGAGCGACTCCCCCACTGGACAGCCGACGGTATTGGTCGAGCGCTTTACGCGCTGGGAAACCCGCTTTGATACCGAGCACGTCGGCCACAGCCTGCTCAGTGTTGGCTTCGGCGCCATCGAGCTTGAGCAGGCGCACATAATGGCTATGCAGGGTGGCCATCACCTGAAGTGGGTGCCGCGACGAGATCATGCGCGCCAACATCGACAGAGCCGCGGTGGTATCGCCGCGATCGATGGCGTCGGTGAGATCCCATGGTGGCACCGATCCCGAATCGCCGAGGAACGGTTCGACATCGCCAGCGCTGAGCTTGCGGTCATTGCCGTATGTGGACTGCAGGGTTTCGAGCACGCCGCTCAGTCGGCCCGGCTCTTCGCCCATCCATCCGGCGATGAGGGCCAACGCCGACGAATCGAGCATCATCCCGGCGCCAGCAACTTGCTCTTCGATCCACATCGATCGATCGCGTTTCGAGGTGGGCGGCGTGGTGTTCGTGGTGGTGCCGCCCGCCTTCTTGGCTGCATCGGTTAACGACTTGGCCATGCGGCCACCACCAGCGACCATGACGAGGTCGGTGGACGGCAGTGGATCATTGAGATAGGCCACGAGCGGGCTCACATCGTCGGCCGTAAATCGGCCGATGTCGCGAGCGACAACGACGCGCTTGTCGGTGAGGAACGGCATGGTCTGGGCAGCATCGACAACGGCCCGAAGTTCGTAATCGTCTCCGGAGAAATCGTCGACCATCAGCGTTCGGTCTTCGGTGCCGACAAGCCGGTGCACCAATTCGGTGACGGCGCTGAGCACTAGTGATTCGTCGTCGCCAGTGATGAGATGAATCGCCATACCCCTCAACCTTGCCATATCGGGCGGAAGCGGATAGCAACGATCCTCGCCACCAGTGCTGCGGCGATACATGACCACCCGATGAGGCCCCAACCTGGTGACGGCTCGAAGCGCGCCCCGAGTGCTGCCACAGTTGCGACCCAGCGGGTTGCGATGGCACTTGGCATCTGCACCACAGCCGACAGCGTGCCGCCAAGTACCGGGCGCAGCGCGCCAGCAATCAACCCTGCGGGCAACCCATAGAGCATGACGAACCCAGCGACCGGAACTGCCAACAGATTGGCCGGGATAGACACCAACGGCAAGGTTCCGAACACGAGCAGGCTCACCGGGGCAACGCCACACTGGGCACCGATGGTGACGGCGGCGGGCACCGCCAGCCAGCGCGGCCCGGGAATGTACGCCACGAGCGCTGTGCCCAACAGAGCCACGCCAGCGGTAGCCCCCACCGAGAGCCAGAACCCAACCGACCACACCAGCATCGGATCGATGAGAACCAGTGCCCCGACGGCAAGGGTGAGCAGTCGAAGAGCTGGCCGTTCGCGTCCCATGAAGTATCCGGTGGCGGCGATGCCCGCCATGACTCCGGCGCGCAGAACCGATGGCTCGAAACGTGTGAGCGCTGCGAACCACGTAATGAGCGCCAAGGTGATCAGCCACCGACCAGCGGGGCGAAACCGTCGCAACAGCGGCGCTGCGGCCGCCAGCACAAACGACACATTCTGTCCGGACACTGCCGTCAGATGAGAAAGCCCCGACGCTCGAAACTGTTGGATCAGAGCGATGGGCTCGTTGCGATCGTCGCCGATGACGAGGCCAGCGAACAACTCGTTGTCGGGCGAACGAAGTTGCGCAGCTCCCTGAGCAAACAACCGGCGCACCCGATTAGAAGCGCGAGCAATCGGGGTGCCCGTCGACCAGTCGCCAACCGTTTGCAGCTGGAGGCCACCGACTACGTGACGAATTGCTGCGCGACGCGCTGGCACGCCCACGAGGGCCTTGCGTTCGGCGTCGATGGTGGCGCACTCACCGGCGAGATGATCGTTGATGCGTCGCCGCGGCGATCCACGAGCCCATGTTTCGAACCGTTGACCACCAACCTCGAACACCGCTTGGGTTGCCCTTGCTTTCGGTGTGGGGTCGGTGACTAAACAGGCCGACCCGCTGAAGGCCCCGAGGTGTTCTGGTACCGCATGCGCCCATGCCGCCTGAGACGCCACGATTCCAAGTGCGCCACCAACGATGCAGAGCAACCAGATCGGCCGCGAACGATGTTGGACGGCAGCAATCAGACTGAACACCACCAAGGGAATGAGTTGCTGCAACCACACGCCGACCACCACATGCGCGACCACGAGCGCCAGCTCCGCTGTGGTGATCGTGTGCCACCAGAACGCGCGACGGTTTCTATACGATCGGCTCATGAGCATTGCTGGCACCCACCCCCGCGCTGTGGTGCCGCTTGGACCCCGCGATTTTCGCTATCGCATCCGACGCATCGGGCCATTCGCCGCCATGCTGCCCGCATGCGCATTGGCCATCGTGGCCACGATGATATTGCACGGCAACACCAGCACCTCTGGCGGCGTCGTTGGCTTCGCCGCAGTGGTGTTTGCGGCCCCCGGTCTGCTCGTTGCGGGCATTCCCCTAACCACCGAATCGGGCCGGACATTTCTTGGTGTGATGGGCAGCATCGCGATGTGGTTGGTGGTTGGCATCGTGGCTTCGCGACGCGCCACCCGATCGCCGGTTGCGATCTGGCGCGACTTTTGGCGCGAGTACCTGTGGCTCGCCGTTGGCGTGTGGGCCGGCGTGGTGATGGGCTTAGCGCTAACCGAAATGTTCGTTGGCCGAGCGCTGCTCTAGACGCGAACTCTCGAGCGATACCGCTGTCGCTCATACCTTTACCAACGAGCGAAGCGCTTCGACCTTTGCCGGGCCGATGCCCGGCACCTTGAGCAGGTCGTCGATTGAGGCAAACGGTCCGCTGCGCTCGCGATAGGTAACGATGGCTGCGGCAGTCGCCGGACCGACACCGGGCAGCGCATCGAGTTCTTCAGCAGCGGCCCGATTCAGATCGATTGGCGTTGCCGGGTGGCCGGACCCATTGGTGCCCGCCGAAGCCGCACCCGAAGTAGCGCCCACGACCGCAGGCACCGCTGCCCCTCTGTGCGGCACGTACACGCGGTCTCCGTCGAGGATGAACGCAGCCAGGTTCATTGCATCGAGGTCGGCGTCAGCGGCAGGGCCACCAGCGGCGAGGACCGCTTGTTGCACACGGGCATCTCCGGGAACCTGATAGACCCCGGGGCTCAGCACAGCGCCCGCTACGTAGACGATGAGCGCAGGCGATGGAACCGACGTAGACGAGGCAACTGCAACACCTGCCACTGGCGCCGTTGACGTTGATGCAGAAGTCGAGACTGCCGCAGCGGGTCCTCGACGACTCGCGTACGGCAGTGCGCTTTCGATCGTGGCCGCCGGACTACGCAACAGCCAGAAGCCGCCAGCTCCCACTGCCAACACAGCAAGCGCAGTGACCGCTAATCGAGTAACACCAAACCACTCAAGCCACGCACGGGCGAC
>SESD01000732.1_pt1 | contig 19780 bp, 18 predicted proteins | sample 3171411 | NCBI WGS metagenome assembly SESD01 (sample SAMN06051880, study PRJNA518727) | freshwater metagenome | biome: subpolar coniferous forest; feature: holomictic lake; material: water; isolation source: holomictic Lake 442, 16.5 m depth | place: Canada: near Kenora, Ontario | collected...
CTGTTTTGCATACAAAAACACAAGCCTAATACGTCAATTTTTTATTGTGCATAAACTCTAGTTATTAGGCTTGTTTTTGCATTTTTTGAATAGTTACAATACATTCACCTGTTTCGATTGAACGCTGACGCTGCTCACGTTGCGTAAGTAAATCCGCCAGCGTAATATCCGACAAATAACTGTGAATATGCTCACTCAAACCTGTCCACAAATCATGCGTTAAACACATGCTTTCATGCTGACAATTCGCTTCGCCACCGCATTTAGTCGAATCAATTGGTTCATTTACCGCTTCAATAATCGCGGCTATACTGACTTGTTCTGGGAGTTTGCGTAATTGATAGCCGCCACCCGGACCTCGTACTCCGCGCACAAGATTTGCCTTCCGTAATCGTGCAAATAGTTGTTCTAAATATGACAGCGAAATAGTTTGGCGCGTTGCAATTTCAGCGAGCGTGACGGGGATTTCTTGGCTGTAAAATGCCAAATCCAACATCGCTGTTACCGCATAGCGACCTTTAGTAGTTAAACGCACATGGAATCCTGTTGGTTAATAAAGTAAAGTTGGTTTAACTATATACTTAACCTAGCAAAATAGTCAACTATACAAATCATTAAAGAATAGATGCACAAATTTCGGCTGTTCTACATATCAACGTGATTCAACTGGTATTTTTTCACCCGATACCGCAATGTTTCGCGCGTGGTTCCCAATGCTCGCGCCGCTGCCATTAAATTATTGTCTGCACGTTCCAACGCTGTTTTGATAATAAATTTATCCATATCATCCAACGCCATGCTGCCATCGAGCGGTAAATGCAGATGCGTCGCGTCAGCGGTCACGGTATTTTCAGTCGGTTTTCCGAGCTGCAACCATTGCACTGGAAAAATCGCATCATCGGCAAATAATACACAACGCTCAATCACATTTCGCAATTCACGCACATTGCCGCGCCAATCATGCGCTTTGAGTTTTTGCCACACTTCGGCGGGAATTTGTTTAACGTGCTGACCCGCTTTCGCGTTGTATTCCGCGACAAATAACGGTACGAGTTCATCTAAATCATCCACCGCTTCGCGCAATGGCGGCAAATTTACACAAAAAACATTTAAACGATGATACAAATCCGCGCGAAACGTCCCCACTTTCGCCATACTTTCTAAATCCCGATTACTCGCCGCGATAATTTGCACATCAACGCTAATTTCTTTTTCGCTGCCAAGTCGTCGAACTTGGTGATCTTCGATGACTTTTAATAATTTGGCTTGTAAATCCAACGGCATTTCGCCGATTTCATCCATGAATAACGTGCCGCCGTCCGCTTGTTCTAATAAGCCGCGATGTCGTCCAGTCGCACCCGTAAAAGCCCCAGCTTCGTGTCCAAATAATTCAGATTCCAACAATTCGCGCGGTAATGCGGCGCAATTCACTTCAATCATGGGTTGCGACGCTCGCGATCCGCCGTAATGCAAAATTCGCGCAATCAAGCCCTTTCCAGTTCCAGTTTCACCGCCAATAATTAACGCACTAAACGGCACTTGCGTCAGTTTCGCCAATAATTGCCGAACGGCGTGGGCTTGCAAACTGTGTCCCGCAAAGGCTTCGGGTGAATAACGCCGATGCCCTTGTTTCGTTTGGTCAATAACGCGCCGCCGCATGGATGCACTTCGTGCCGCGCTGGTAATAACTAAATCGAGGCGATCCAAATCACACGGTTTTTCCAAAAAGTCGTACGCGCCTAAACGCAACGCCCGCACCGAATCTGGCACGCTGCCAAATCCTGTCAAAAATATCCATTCCGCGATGCTCACCAGCTTTTTCATTTTCTCCATAAAATCGAGCGCGTTACCATCGGGCAAATTCATATCCGATAAAATCAACAATGGTTCGATTGTTTTAGACACTAAAAGCTCTTTCACTTCGGTTAGCGTCGTCGCTAAAACGACTTCCCAACCCATTTGTTTATAATGGCGCGAGAGTTCAAAACCCAACAATTTTTCATCTTCAATAATTAACAGCGTTTTTATCATGTGTTTATTGTGCCTCTGGAAAAGAGCGTTTGTCGTGGCTAAAATTACTTTTTTACCGAATGATAAATGGCATCGGGATTTTTCAAAACCGCTTCAATGGGTTGCCATTCGCCATCAATCAATTGCCGATAAAAACAGCTTTCGCGTCCTGTGTGACAAGCAATGCCGCCTTCTTGTTCGATTTTCAACAGCAAAACATCTTCATCACAATCAATTTGAATGCTGATAATTTTTTGTTGATGTCCCGATTCTTCACCTTTGCGCCACAATTTTTGACGTGAACGCGACCAATAAACGGCGTAACCATTTTCAACTGTCAACGCCAACGATTCCCGATTCATCCACGCGAACATTAAAATTTTTCCCGTGATTGAATCTTGTGCAATGGCAGGAATTAAACCGTCTTCGGTGAAACGAATTTCATCCACCCAACTCATAAACGCACCTCAATCCCACATTCACGCATTCGCTGTTTGGCTTGCCCAATCGTGTATTCACCAAAATGAAAAATACTCGCCGCCAAAACGGCATCGGCTTTGCCTTCTAAAATACCAGCCGCTAAATGGTCTAAATTCCCCACGCCACCCGACGCAATCACGGGAACAGAAACGGCTTCGCTGACTGCGCGAGTTAATGGCAAATTGAACCCCGATTTCGTGCCGTCTTTGTCCATGCTGGTTAAAAGAATTTCGCCTGCGCCAAAAAACACCATTTTTCTCGCCCATTCGACCGCGTCCAAACCTGTTGGTTTGCGTCCGCCGTGGGTGAAAATTTCCCAACGATTTGGTTCGCCTTCGCCGCTGACTTTTTTTGCGTCAATCGCTACGACGATACATTGTGAACCAAATTTGTCGGCGGCTTCTTTTACAAAATCAGGATTGAAAACTGCCGCGCTGTTGATGCCGACTTTGTCTGCGCCTGCGTTTAACATTCGGCGAATATCTTCCAGCGTGCGAATTCCACCGCCTACCGTCAACGGGATAAATACTTCGCTGGCAACTTGTTCGACAACGTGAACCATTGTGGCTCGATTATCGTGCGTCGCGGTAATGTCCAAAAAGGTGATTTCGTCTGCGCCTTCGCGGTCATAACGGCGAGCGATTTCAACGGGATCGCCTGCATCGCGAATGTCCACAAATTGCACACCTTTGACGACGCGCCCATTATCAACGTCTAAACAAGGAATAATTCGTTTGGCTAAACTCATTTCGATTTCCTAAAACGTATCCGCAATTTTTTGACCTTCGGCAAAATCTAGCGTGCCTTCATAAATCGCCCGCCCCGTAATCGCGCCCATGATGCCATCATTTGCAACTTTGCCTAGCGCGTAAATATCGTCCAAATTCGTAATGCCACCCGATGCAATAACGGGAATTGAAATGGCTCGTGCCAAACGGGCTGTGGCTTCAACGTTCACGCCTTGCATCATGCCGTCGCGGGCAATGTCGGTGTAAATAATCGCGGCAACACCGTTTTCTTGGAATTCTAACGCTAATTCGATTACGTCAAATTGCGAAACGGTTGCCCAACCATCGGTGGCAACTTTGCCGTCTTTCGCGTCTAAACCGACCATGACGTGACCCGAAAATTTTGCCGCCATTTCACGGACAAATTGCGGTTCTTGAACAGCTTTTGTGCCGATAATCACATATTGAACGCCTGCGTTTAAATACGCTTCAATCGTGGCTTCGTCACGAATTCCACCGCCAATTTGTACGGGTAAATTCGGATACGCTTTGGCAATCGCTGTAATTACGTCGGCATTGCGCGGTTTGCCAGCAAACGCGCCATCTAAATCCACCAAATGAATCCGTTTCGCGCCCGCTTCAACCCAGCGTCCAGCGACCTCAACGGGATTATCTGAAAATACAGTGTCATCTTCCATACGCCCTTGACGCAAACGCACACATTTTCCTTCTTTTAAATCAATTGCGGGGATTAGTAACATAGTTTTTCCTTTTTTAGATTTTGGTAATTGTATTAAATAATCGTCGTTTTTATTTTAAACTGAAACATCGAGCCAGCCTGAAAATTCATGTGAATCTAATTCGACAAGCTGAGAGCGAACACGTTGGCGTAAGGCTTTTGCAGGCGTTAAAACGAATTTTTCATAATCTGCATGGTCAGGATTTAACAACAATAATTTAGACAACGCTTTGGCAAGACGTTCAACCGCTTTCACATCTCGGCTATCACCTTTCAACGGAGGAGATTCACCAAACGGAAATTCATGGTGACTCACCAGCCGTAATTGATGCAGATATTCGCCAAACACATCGGCTTTAATTCCCACACCTTGCGCGGCGCATTCTGTTGTGAATCGTGGGATTTCCCAACCTGCAACAATGCCGTGAAATCTGTCAATCAATGCGCTGTCGTGAAACATCGGCGGCAAATGGCGAATGTAATCACGCCGTCTTGGGCTGCCGTCGTGGTATAAATCAATGTTGGCTAAAATCATCAACCCGCATTCGCTGGTGATTTTGTCATTGCCAATCGAATAATGTCCCGATTCTAAATAATCTTTGAATTTCGCGTGAATATCGTCCGCACCTTTAAAGCTAATCGATTGCCCTTCGTCCAAAACCAATAAATCATAACGCCCCATTAAACCGATTTCTTTGGTGTTCAAATTTTTAAATAACTGCGCTTGCGTCAACGCGCCACCGCTATTCACCCAAACGTAACGGCTCAAATTTGAAAAAATAAACGACTTTCCCGTACCTTTTGGCGCAAGTTCCATCATGTTCAAATTATTCTGCACCAACGGCAACAAGCGCAAAATCAAATTATTTTGTTGTGCTTTGGTATAAGCCGACGGTTCATAACCCATCGTGCGAAGCAATAATGCAATCCATTCGCGGGTTGAAAAATGCTCCCGTGCTTTGATTAACGCCTGCAAATCGACTTTGCCTGATTGCATCGGTTTAAAATCCACCATTTCAATCACGTTAATTCTGCCTTCGGAGCGAACCATCAAACGCCCTGCGCCCCACTGACCGCCTTCTAAAAGAATTGGATTTTGTTCGATAACCTCATTTGAAACTCGCGCACTGGTTTCTTCGATGCACGGAATGGTGAGCATCTTTTTATCTTTCGCAATATCAATTCGGACGTTAAAACGATCCAAAATGGTTACGGTTTCGCCCGATTGCAATTCGTGTTTGATGCGTTCTTTTTCGGTTTTGGCGGGTAAATGTTTGCTCATAAACGCGGTGACATCTTGATAAATGTCGGCATTCGATTTGCCTGATTTTTGAAAGCGTGAAATTAACCATTCTTCAACAAAACTCGGAATGGTGCGTTTATCCCGAATTTTCAAACTCCGCACTAAGGCTTTATCAATTACTAAATCGCTAAATGCTTCGCTGATTTTTTTGTCTAATTCTTCGCGGTTCAAAACATATCCTCAAAATCTTGGGTGGCTTCGTCTTTTAATAAAGGCACGATAAAATCAAGTGAGGTATTTTTTGCTTTCAATTTAAGTGTAGTTGAATTCAGTAGTTTTGGATGCTCAAATTCAGCTTTGATATGTGAATTACATTGCTTAATACTCAACGCGATACGATGAAGCTCTTCGTCAATTTCCAAGATTATAAGTTCAATTTCATCGCCTAATTTAACCAGCTCCGATGGATTTACATTTTCGCCCCAGTCCATTTCTGACACATGTATAAAGCCTTCAATTCCATTTTCAATATCAACGAAACAGCCATAATCGGTTAAATGATTTACTTTTCCAAAGACATGTGCGCCAACTGAATATCGTTGCATAATATTCTGCCAGGGATTTTCTTGCATTTGCTTCATTCCTAAAGATACTCGATTTTTATCTTTATCGTATTCCAACACCTTCACCTTGATTTCCTGACCAACTGTTACATATTCAGAGGGATGTCGTACACGCTTCCATGCCATATTATTAGCATGTAACAAGCCATCAATGTAACCCAAATCAATAAATGCACCATAATCAGTTATATTTTTAACTATGCCTACAACTACATCTCCTTCTTGAAATATTTTTAATTCTTCACATTGTTTTTCCTGCCTTGTATGAAGCGATAACACAATACTTTTTCGATTTTGATCAATGTTAACTATTTTGAATTCAAAAGCATGTTTGCCACCTAAGTCAGAGTATGCCGCATCATATGCTAGTGATGCAGGTAAAAATGCGTTTAAAAAACCAATTTTCACAGTGAATCCACCGCTTACCTTGCATTTGATATAACCAGTAACTGTAGTGTTATTCTCAAATGCGTTTTCAATTTCAATCCATGCTTTTCTTCTTTCTATTTCATACTCAGGAGGAAAGTATTTCCCTTCAGCTATTCTCCAAAATTCTTCATGTTGTTCTTTTTCAATAGGAGAATCTATCGATTCAATTTTTTGAATTGGCGAATTAGTCTCTATTTCATCTTCATTAATAGAAAAAATTTCTTTTTCTGGTAATTCAATAACATCTTCTTCCGTAATTTTTTGAATCATCGGAATATTAATTAAATTCAAAGCCCATGCCCAAGATTTGACAGCCCAAAAAGCAAATTCTTCTTTTGTGCCAAATTCATCGTGTAATCGTTGAGAAAATACTTCTAAATTTTCAGCTGTTAATTCCCAAACAAAACCCTCTGTTAAAACAAGCATTAACAAATTGGTTTCGCGCAAGTTTTCGGGCGCGTGTTCTCGTAATAATTCACGACAACGGTTTGGATCTCTAATGGCAGAGCGTCCGTATTCTTCGATGATGAATTTTAATTTTTCGCGTGGGAGGTCGTTTAGCATTTTTCAATTTCGGCGTGAGTTAAACCTGTTACCTTCGCAATGGTTTCAACATCTAAACCAGTTTCGAGTAAATTTTTGGCGATGGCAAATGCTTTGGCTTGTTCACCTTCGGCTAATCCCTTGGCTAATCCCTTGGCTAATCCTTCCGCTTTCCCTTCCGCTTTCCCTTCCGCTAATCCTTTTGCCAATGCTTTAATTTCGCCTTTTTTCAAAGCGTCCCGAAGTAGTTTTTCTTGATTTTTTTTGAATTCTTCCCAATTATATTCCTCAATCATTTGAGCTTTTTCTTCAGGTGACACGCCACTTTCTTCAATGTGTTCAACGACTTTTTGGACTTCGGATTTGTGGTACAGGGTTTCATCGACACTACCATCTAAACTGTCGAAAATCACATCTAGCCATTCACGATAAGCCGTTGGGGTATTTTCATCGACATGACGTGGACACAAATAAATCACTTTGTGTGGAATTTCACCTAACGCTTTGCCCGTTTTGGTTTTCAAATCGAAATCAATCGTTAAAACATCTTCGCGGTATTTCGTATCAGCAGAAGTTAAAACAACAATCGTATAAACCGCGAGCGGGGGTCTGTAGTTTTTCGCTTTTTTTACCTGTTCGAGCAGCGCGACGCAGTGATAATGCAGGAATCGGTCATAATGGTCATCGGTTGAATACTGATGTTGAATTTCAACAATCACCCGCCCTTCATTATCTTGCGCGTACAAATCGAATTTCACCGCCACTTTACCAATCGTGGGTTTAAATTCTTTTTCGGTTTCCACTTTGTCGATGTTCAACTCAATGCCCAAAATATCACGCACAAACCCTTTGAAAACATCCACGTCGCAAAACGCTTTTTTAAAAATAACACCGTACTGCAATGAGGCAACTTCTTTCATGATTTTTCCTTGAAAAGATTAGCGGGCTTGAAAAAAACAAAACGCCTTGAGAGTTTTAACCCGTCAAAGCGTTTTAAAATTACGAAATTCGCAAACCTTTATTCCATTCGATAATTCGGAGCTTCTTTGGTAATCGTTACGTCGTGAACATGACTTTCACGCATTCCCGCCGAAGTGACGCGCACAAATTGCGCTTTTTCATGCAAAATTTCAATCGTCGCACAACCTGTATAACCCATGCTGGCACGAATTCCGCCAAGTAATTGATGCACAACCGCCAACAAACTGCCTTTATACGGCACGCGACCTTCAATACCTTCGGGGACTAATTTTTCAACCGAATCCGCAGATTCTTCTTGAAAATAACGATCGCTCGAACCTTGAGATTGCGACATTGCGCCCAGTGACCCCATGCCGCGATACGATTTATACGAACGCCCTTGGAATAACTCGACTTCGCCAGGAGCTTCTTCTGTTCCTGCAAACAAACCGCCAAGCATAACGGCGTGTGCGCCTGCCGCTAAGGCTTTCGCTAAATCGCCCGAATAACGCACGCCGCCATCGGCAATTATGGTTACGCCTGTGCCTTTCAATGCTTCAGCAACATTGCTCACCGCTGTAATTTGTGGCACACCAACACCCGCCACAATCCGTGTCGTACAAATTGAACCTGGCCCAATTCCCACTTTTACACCGTCTGCGCCTGCTTCAACTAATGCCAAAGCCGCTGCTGCTGTGGCGATATTGCCGCCAATCACTTGTAAATTTGGATAATTTTGTTTTACCCAACGCACGCGATCTAAAACGCCTTGCGAATGTCCGTGCGCGGTATCGACAATAATCACGTCAACACCCGCTTCTACTAATGCCGCCACACGTTCTGCGGTATCACTTCCCGTTCCAACTGCCGCGCCAACACGCAAACGCTCTAAATTATCTTTGCTGGCATTTGGATAATCTTTGGCTTTTTGAATATCTTTCACCGTAATCAAACCGCGTAAATGAAAATCTTCATTCACCACTAACACTTTTTCGATACGATGTTTGTGTAATAACGCTAAAACGTCTTTGCGATCCGCGTTTTCATTTACCGTAATTAAACGTTCTTTCGGTGTCATCACACTGGAAACTGGCTCATCAAAACGGGTTTCAAAACGCAAATCTCGACTGGTTACAATTCCGACTAATTCGTCACCGTCAACAACAGGAACGCCCGAAATTTTATTCGCTTGCGTGAGTTGCAACACGTCACGAATACTAACATTCGGCGCAACGGTGATGGGATCTTTAATCACGCCCGTTTCGTATTTTTTGACACGATGCACTTCTAACGCTTGCTGTTCGATGGTCATATTTTTATGAATAATACCGATGCCGCCTTCTTGAGCAATCGCAATTGCCAAACGCGATTCGGTTACGGTATCCATTGCCGCTGAAACAAGCGGGATATTGAGCTTAATGCCTCGTGTTAATTGGGTTTGCATCGACACTTCGCGAGGCAAAACTGTTGAGTGCGCGGGAACTAATAAAACATCGTCAAACGTCAACGCTTCTTGAATAATCTGCATAAATATCAAACCTAATTGTTAATAAAATAACGCCACATCATAGGGCGTTGTTGCCATACTTTAAAAAAATAACCCGTCAATCGGTGACGATGCGGAAGCAAAACGTTTGCGGGGCATTCGACCCGCTAAAAATGCTTCGCGTCCTGCTTGAATACCTTTTCGCATTGCCGAAGCCATTAAAATTGGATTTTTCGCTTCGGCAATCGCGGTATTCATCAACACCCCAGCGCAACCTAATTCCATTGCCAACGCGGCATCGGACGCGGTACCCACACCTGCATCGACTAAAATCGGCACATTGGCATTTTCGACAATCGTCAAAATATTGTACGGATTACGAATGCCCAAACCTGAACCAATCGGCGCGGCGAGTGGCATCACCGCGACACAACCCATTTCTTCCAAGCGTTTTGCGGCAATCGGGTCGTCGTTGGTATAAACCATGATTTCAAAGCCTTCGCGCACCAAAATTTCAACCGCAATATAGGTTTCAGCGACGTTTGGAAACAGCGTTTTTTGATCGGCTAATACTTCCAATTTCACCAAATTGTGTCCGCCCAACAATTCACGCGCCAATCGACACGTCCGCACCGCTTCTTCCGCGCTGTAACAACCGGCTGTATTGGGCAAAATGGTGTATTTGTCGGGCGAAATCACGTCCAGCAAATTGGCTTCGTTCGGATTTTGTCCGATATTGGTGCGACGAATCGCCACCGTGACAATCTCCGCGCCACTCGCTTCAATCGCTAAACGAGTTTCTTCTAAATCTTTATATTTTCCCGTGCCAACCAATAATCGCGACTGGTAACGCTTGCCCGCAATTAAAAACGAATCATCTTGTCCACCGCCAATTGCGTGAACAATTTCTAATTTATCGTTGGCATTTAAAACGTGCGTCGTGAAATTTTGAAACGGTAAAATTTCTTCGTTCAATTCCAACGCGATTTTTTTATCCGTTAAACCTAATTCAATAATCACATCAGAAACTCGGCTATTTTCAGCCATTTCCCGCGCATCGCCATTGACATAAATTATCATATTTTTACACTCCGTCTTTTTTGAACTGCCTTCGCAAGGGTTTTCAACAGCGGCAACGTATCATTCCACGACAAACACGCATCGGTAATGCTTTGACCGTAAACCAATTCTTGCCCTTGAACGACAGATTGAGAACCCGATTTCAAATGACTTTCAATCATCACGCCCATAATTCGTTTATCGCCATTGGCAATTTGTGCAGCAACATCGTCACCGACAATCAATTGGCGTTGGCATTGTTTCAAACTGTTGGAATGACTGAAATCAATCATGATATTTTGGCGCAAATTCGCTTTTTCCATGCCGTGCGCGACTTGATTTACATTGACCGCATCGTAATTTGGCTGATGATTTCCACCGCGTAAAATAATATGAACATCTTCATTTCCCGTCGTGGAAAAAATCGCCGAATGTCCCGCTTTCGTCAACGATAAAAAATGATGTGGACTCATCGCCGCGCCAATCGCATCAATCGCAATTTTAATCGTACCATCGGTCGCATTTTTGAAACCAACAGGACACGATAAACCCGACGCTAATTCGCGATGCACTTGGCTTTCTGTGGTTCTCGCGCCAATCGCACCCCACGCAATCAAATCTGAAATATATTGTGGCGTGATTAAATCCAAGTATTCCGTCGCCGCAGGAATCGCTATGTTATTCAAATCGAGTAATAACTGCCGCGCGATTCTCAATCCTTTGTTAATGTTAAAACTCGAATCCAAATCGGGGTCGTTTATCAGCCCTTTCCAGCCAACTGTCGTGCGGGGTTTTTCAAAATAAACCCGCATCACAATCAACAAATCGTCGCTTAACTCCACCATCACACTTTTTAATAAATGGGCATATTCGTGTGCGGCTTTCGTGTCATGAATCGAACAAGGCCCAACAACGACCACCAGACGATCATCGTTTCCAGTCAAAATATTATGAATCGCCTGACGTGCTTGAAATGTTGTGTGCGCGGCATTTTCAGAAAGCGGCATTTCGGTGTGAACTTCCGACGGCGCAATCACTTCTTTCATACCTGAAATGCGTAAATCGTCGGTATTGTATTTTTGCAAAATAATATTCTCCTAATTTTTGATTATTCGACCGTGACAGATTTCGCTAAATTGCGCGGCTGATCGACATCTGTGCCTTTCAAAACAGCGACATGATAAGACAGCAATTGTAACGGCAATGTGTAAAGTATCGGCGAAATATGGTTATCGACTTGCGGCACTTTTATAATTTGCACATTATCGTCAGGCGTAGGCGACAATGTTTCATCCATAAAAACAATCAATTGTCCGCCGCGTGCTGACACTTCGTGCATATTCGATTTTAATTTTTCCAACAAACTATTATTGGGTGCAACTGTAATCACTGGCATATCGGCATCAATCAACGCGAGCGGCCCATGTTTCAACTCGCCAGCAGGATAAGCCTCGGCATGAATATAGGAAATTTCCTTCAGTTTCAATGCGCCTTCCATCGCGATCGGGTAATGTGAACCGCGTCCTAAAAATAGCGCGTGATGTTTTTCCGCAAACCGTTCTGCCAAAATTTCAATTTCTTTATCCAGCTGCAACACTTGCTCCATTTGGCGCGGCAGCTTGAATAATTCGTCGGTAATGTGTCGCTCCAGCGTTTCATTTAATTCAAATCGCCGACCAATTGCCAAAACTAGCAACATCAACGACACTAATTGCGTGGTGAACGCCTTCGTTGACGCTACGCCAATTTCAGGCCCCGCGCGAGTTAATAAAATCAAATCCGACTCTCGAACGAGCGAACTTTCTGGTACGTTACAAATCGCCAATGTGTGTTTTGCGCCCAATCGCTTGGCTTCTTTTAATGCCGCCAACGTATCCGCCGTTTCGCCCGATTGTGAAATCGTCACAATTAACGTGTCTGGAGCTAAAACAGGATGCCGATAACGAAATTCGCTCGCGACTTCAATGTTGCACGGCACGCGAGCTAATTCCTCAAACCAATAACGTGCGACCAAACCTGCATGAAAACTCGTGCCACACGCTAAAATTTGCACCGATTTAATGCCATCGAAAATCCGTGCTGCATCGAAACCAAACGCGCTATCTTGCACGCGCTGTTCAATAAATCGCCCTTCTAATGTTTGCGTGATGGCGAACGGCTGTTCATAAATTTCTTTCAGCATAAAATGCCGATATTCGCCTTTTTCGACTGCGTCCGCTTTGAGCTGACTTTCTTTAATGGGACGCTGCACAACGTTATTTTCTGAATCGTAAATGGTCAGCGAATCAATTTTAATTTCTGCAATATCGCCTTCCTCTAAAAAGATAAAACGTTGCGTGACGGGCAATAATGCCGCGACATCGGACGCGACAAAATACTCACCAATTCCCACGCCAATCACAAGCGGGCTACCTTTGCGACACGCAATCAAGGTATCAGATTCATCACTCGATATAATCGCCAACGCATACGCGCCTTCGAGTTTCGGCAATGTTTTTTTAACGGTTTGTAACAAATTCGAGGACGTTTTCAGCGCGTGATAAATTTCATGCACAATCACTTCGGTATCCGTTTCAGACGTAAATTCGTAATGATTTTGGCGTTGTTCCGCGCGAAGTTGCTCGTGATTTTCAATAATACCATTATGAACGACGGCAACGGCATTACAACTGACGTGCGGATGCGCGTTTTCCTTGCTCGGTTTGCCGTGCGTCGCCCAACGAGTGTGTGCAATACCGATATTTCCCGACGTGGGATTTTCACGCAACAACGTTTCCAAGCCGCTAACTTTACCGACTGCACGTTGACGCACAATCGTTTGTTCGTGCAAAACCGCTAAACCCGCCGAATCATAGCCGCGATATTCCAACCGTTTTAAGCCTTCCAGTAAAATCGGAATGACGTTGCGTTGCGCGATTCCTGCGATAATGCCACACATTATAATTTCTCCTTTTTGACGGGACGTTGCCAACCTTCGAGCGACATTTGTTTGCTGCGACTGAGCGTTAATTGGTTATCGGGTGTATCTTTGGTAATCGTTGAACCTGCACCAATTGTCGCATTTTTTCCGATGGTGACGGGCGCGACTAATTGCGTGTCCGAACCAATAAACGCGCCGTCTTCAATGATAGTTTGAAATTTATTTGCACCGTCATAATTGCAAGTAATGGTTCCCGCGCCGATGTTTACTTTTTTACCGATTAAACTGTCGCCGATGTAGCTCAAATGATTGATTTTACTACCCAGCCCGATGATGGATTTTTTGATTTCGACAAAATTACCAATGTGCGTGTCGGTCGCTAAAACCGTTTCAGGGCGCAACCGTGCGAAAGGACCAATGCGGCTATTTGCACCAACGACTGCATTTTCAATCACACAATTCGGTAAAATAATCACGTTGTCGCCAATCGTCGCATTTTTAATGGAGCAATTTGCACCGATTTTCACGTTATTGCCAAGTCGATTTTCACCTTCAAAAATAACATTCACGTCGATTTCAATATCTTGTCCCAACTCCGTAATTGTCCCGCGCAAATCAAATCGTGTCGGGTCGCGCAACGTAACGCCTTGTTGCATTAAATTTTTTGCTTGTTGCAACTGATAAACACGTTCCAAATGCGCGAGTTGCACTTTATCGTTTACGCCTAAAACTTCGTCTTCATTTTCTGGTGATCTTGTCGTAATTTCAAAACAATCGGCAACTGCTAACGCAATAATATCGGTTAAATAATATTCGCCTTGTGCATTGTCATTATTAAGTTGCGACAACCATTTTTTCAGCGCGTCACCTTTTACCGCTAAAATTCCAGTATTTACTTCGGTAATTTCTTTTTCTGTTGCATTCGCATCTTTTTCCTCAACAATCCGCAAAACCTTTCCAAAATCATCACGCACAATTCTCCCATAGCCTTTTGGATTCGCTAAATTAACCGTCAAAAGTGCGAGCGTGTTTTCATTTGTTTTCGACAGCAAAAGTTGTAACGTTTCGGCTTGCAATAATGGCACGTCGCCATACAAAATCAGTACCATCGAATTATCGTCAATTTGGCTACTCACTTGTTGAACCGCGTGACCGGTACCCAATTGTTGCGTTTGCTCAATCCAATTTACCGACAAATCTGCCAACGTTTTTTTAACCTGTTCCGAACCGTGTCCAATTACAATGTGAATCGTATTATTTTCTAATTTAGCACTCAAATCATAAACGTGCCGCAACAATGGTTTATGTCCAATTGAATGCAAAACTTTCGGTAACTCCGAACGCATTCGCGTTCCTTTACCAGCGGCAAGAATAATCGTAGTAAGGTTCATTTTGCTTCTCCGTAAAATAAACGAAAAAGCCCGATAGCGTCAGACGTTATCGGGCTTTTTTTAAGAATCGAGCGATAACTGAAATCGTTAGCCGCCGCGTTTTCTAAATCTATCGAGTGTGCGTAATTGCATAATCGCTTGGAACAATTGTTTTTCAGCCGAAGCGTAATCCACACGACTGGTTTTGTTCGCCAAAATTTCTTCAGCACACGCTTTGGCTTGAACTGCTGCCGCTTCGTCAATGTCTTTCGCACGAATTGCGGTATCTGCCAAAATTGTGACAACGTGCGGTTGAATTTCTAACAAACCACCCGAAATAAAAAACGGATAACTTTCAGTGCTACTTACTTTGACGCGAACTTCACCAGGATTGAGCTTTGTAATTAACGGCGCGTGACGTGGTGTAATACCAATCTCACCTAATTCAGCAGGGGCAAAAATCATTTCTGCTAAACCCGAAAAAATCTCTTTTTCCGCACTCACGATGTCCACATGTACTGTCATAGTCATGATTTGTTACCTTAAAAATTTAAAGTTAGTAGACAATAGCCTTACGCTTTCATCGTTTTGGCTTTTTCTAACGCTTCGTCAATCGTACCAACCATGTAGAACGCTTGTTCTGGAATTGCGTCGTAATCACCAGCCAAAATACCTTTGAATCCTATGATGGTGTCTTTCAATGAAACATATTTACCTGGCGAACCTGTAAATACTTCCGCAACGAAGAACGGTTGTGACAAGAAACGTTGAATTTTACGCGCTCTTGAAACAAGCAATTTGTCCTCTTCAGACAATTCATCCATGCCCAAAATCGCAATAATATCGCGTAATTCTTTATAACGTTGTAGCGTACCTTGAACGTTACGCGCTACGTCATAATGTTCTTGACCAATAACCAATGGATCTAATTGACGGCTGGTTGAGTCGAGGGGATCAATTGCGGGATAAATACCTAATTCTGCAATTTGACGCGACAATACCACTGTTGCATCTAAATGCGCGAAAGTCGTTGCAGGCGAAGGATCGGTTAAATCATCGGCTGGAACGTAAACCGCTTGAATAGATGTAATTGAACCCGTTTTCGTTGACGTAATCCGTTCTTGCAACACACCCATTTCTTCGGCAAGTGTTGGTTGGTAACCTACCGCAGAAGGCATACGACCTAACAAAGCCGACACTTCAGTACCTGCCAATGTATAACGGTAAATATTATCAACGAAAAATAAGACATCTCGACCTTCGTCACGGAAATATTCCGCCATCGTCAACCCCGTCAGTGCAACACGTAAACGGTTTCCAGGTGGCTCATTCATTTGTCCGTAGACTAACGATACTTTGTCAATAACGTTTGAATCGGTCATTTCGTGATAGAAATCGTTACCTTCGCGAGTTCTTTCACCCACGCCTGCAAATACCGAATAACCGCTATGTTCGATAGCAATGTTACGAATCAGTTCCATCATATTGACGGTTTTGCCTACACCCGCGCCGCCAAATAAACCGACTTTACCACCTTTGGTGAATGGACAAACTAGGTCAATGACTTTAATCCCAGTTTCTAATAATTCAGTGGCAGCGGCTTGATCCGCGTAACTTGGTGCTTCACGATGAATTGCCCATTTAACTTGTTCGCCAATGGGGCCTTTTTCGTCAATCGGCTCTCCAAGAACGTTCATAATGCGCCCTAACGTTTCTTTACCAACTGGCACAGAAATAGGAGCTTTTGTATTTGTCACTTCTAAACCACGACTCAAACCATCAGTTGTACCCATTGCAATCGTTCTAGCGACACCGTCACCTAATTGTTGCTGTACTTCTAACACTAAGTTTTTGCCTTCGACAATCAAGGCATCATAAATTTTTGGCAATTCGTCGCGTGGAAATTCCACGTCAACAACCGCCCCAATAATTTGAACAATTTTACCGCTCATAAAAATTCATCCTCGAAACAACCCTACTTTAGGGAAATATTTTTCTGAAAATCTCGGAGTACCCCCGCACATTACGGGGGAACATTACGCTACTTATTTTTCGCCAACTTAAACAGCAGCAGCCCCAGCGACAATTTCTGAAATTTCTTGAGTAATAGCGGCTTGTCTAGCTTTGTTGTAAATTAATTGTAATTCTTTAATCAAATTACCTGCATTGTCAGACGCGCTTTTCATTGCGACCATTCGAGCCGCTTGCTCACAAGCGTTATTTTCAACTAAACCTTGATAAACAACCGATTCAATATAACGTGTCAATAGATAATCCAAAACTTCTTTCGCATCTGGCTCGTAAATGTAATCCCAATGCCTACTGCTTAATTGTTCATCCAGTTCATTCGCTACGATTGGCAATAACTGTTCAATCGTCGGGCGTTGCGTCATGGTATTTACAAACTCGTTGCTAACAACGTATAGTTCGTCAATTTGACCAGCATGATACGCATCCAACATAACTTTAATAATACCGATAATGTCATTTAAATGAGGAGTATCGCCTAATTTAGCGGTATGCCCAATGACAGTGGTTTTATGAAGACCTGCGAAAAACCCATAGGCTTTAGTACCAACAGTACACACATCAACATCGATGTCTGCGCTATCCCATTGCATTAGTTGAGCTAACACTTTTCTAAATAAATTAGAGTTTAAGCCACCACACAAACCACGATCTGAGCTAACGACAATTATACCGATACGCTTTACATCACGCTTAACTAGGAAAGGATGCTTGTATTCAGGATTGGCATGCGCGAGATGTTTAATAATCTTGCCAATCTTTTTTGAATACGGGCGGGTTGCCAGCATTTTTTCTTTTGTTTTACGCATCTTACTTGCCGCGACCATTTCCATAGCGCGAGTGATCTTTTGAGTATTCTTAATACTGCCGATCTTTGTGCGTATTTCTTTACCAACAGCCATAAGAAGACCTTTTTACCAACTGTGAGTTTTTACAAACGTTTCAATAGCTGAACGAATGCCCTTGCTAATATCGCTACTGAAATCACCCGTTGCATTGATGTCAGTCATCAATTCGGTGTGTTCTGATTTCATATAAGACTGCAATGCCGCCTCAAAATCTAAAACCTTGTTAACTTCAACAGTATCTAAAAAGCCTTCATTCGCTGCGAATAAAGAAACGGCCATTTGTGCAACAGACATAGGTGAATACTGATTTTGTTTCATCAATTCAGTGACACGTTGACCACGCTCAATCTGCTTGCGTGTACTTTCATCTAAGTCTGATGCAAATTGAGCAAATGCTGCTAACTCACGGTATTGCGCCAAATCTAAACGAGTACCACCGCCTAACTTTTTGATGATTTTCGTTTGTGCTGCACCGCCTACCCGTGAAACAGATAAACCTGCATTCACCGCTGGACGGATACCTGAGTTGAACAAGTTACTTTCTAAAAAGATTTGTCCGTCAGTAATCGAAATAACGTTAGTTGGTACGAAAGCTGAAACGTCGCCACCTTGTGTTTCAATAATTGGCAACGCAGTCAATGAACCGGTTTTACCTTTTACTTTACCGCCTGTTAACTTTTCAACTTCAGCTGCATTGATACGTGAAGCACGTTCCAATAAACGAGAATGCAAATAGAAAACGTCACCAGGATACGCTTCACGACCTGGTGGTCTACGCAACAATAGCGAAACTTGGCGATATGCCCACGCTTGCTTGGTTAAATCGTCATAAATAATTAACGCATCTTCACCTTTATCGCGAAAATACTCGCCCATTGTGCAGCCTGTGTAAGGTGCAATGAACTGTAATGCCGCTGATTCAGATGCCGAAGCGACTACGATAATCGTATGAGCTAGCGCACCATGCTCTTCCAATTTGCGAACAACGTTAGCAACAGACGAACGTTTTTGACCAATAGCAACATAGATACACTTAATACCTGTGCCTTTTTGGTTAATAATCGCGTCGATGGCAATTGCTGTTTTTCCAGTTTGGCGATCGCCAATAATCAACTCACGTTGACCGCGACCAACTGGAATCATCGCGTCGATTGATTTCAAACCTAATTGAACAGGTTCATCAACAGATTGACGGGCAATAACGCCAGGAGCAATTTTTTCAACAGGAGACGTTTCGGTAGTATCAATAGCACCTTTACCGTCAATTGGATTGCCTAGCGCATCAACGACACGACCTAATAAGGCTTCACCAACTGGTACTTCTAAGATTTTACCAGTACATTTAACGGTATCACCTTCAGAAATATGTTGGTAACTACCCAAAACGACAGCACCAACCGAATCTCTTTCTAAATTGAGTGCCATACCAAAGGTATTGCCAGGAAATTCAAGCATTTCACCTTGCATTGCTTGTGAAAGTCCGTGAACCCTCACAATCCCGTCAGTTACACTTACAACGGTGCCTTCGGTGTGTACTTGCGTACTTAACTCGAAGTTTTCGATCTTCTTTTTAATCAGATCACTGATTTCAGATGGATTTAATTGCATACTTTTTCTCGCTCTAAATTTAGAGTCTTTGTGCTAATTGTTGAAGCTGACCTCTAACCGAACCGTCGATCACCTGATCACCTGCTCGCACTAGAACGCCACCAATGAGTGACGAATCAACCGCTATTTTCATATTGATTTTTTTACCAAATGCCTGCTCTAGCGTTGCATTGAAGCTCTGCTTAGATTCTTTGGTAAAGGCAAAAGCCGTCGTTACATCAACATCAATAGAGCCTTCATCTTCAGCTTTATAGGTCTCGAATATCTCGGCAATTGCCGCAATCAAACTCAAGCGATTATTTTCAATCAGTAGCTTTAAGAAATTACTGCCTTCTTGATCAAGCTGACCTTCGCAAATATCCAGCAACAGTGTCGATAACGCAGATTTACCAATTTTAGGGTCATCAATCACACCCGAAATCGATTTGTCAGTCAACACAGCGGCTAAAAAAGCTAAATTCTTTGACCTCGTTTTAGCAGAATCCGTTTCCTTCGCTCGCTTAAAAACCGCCACGGCGTAAGGTCTTGCCAATGTTGCTAGTTCGCTCATTATGCTTAACCTAATTGACTAGAGACTTTATTGAGAATGTCTTGATGTTTGGCTTTATCGATTTCTGCACCCAGAATTTGCTGCGCGGCAGACAATGCCAACGTCGTAATTTCTTTACGCAAACCTTCTTTTGCCTGTTGCAATTCTTGGTCAATC
>SESD01000733.1_pt1 | contig 19707 bp, 19 predicted proteins | sample 3171411 | NCBI WGS metagenome assembly SESD01 (sample SAMN06051880, study PRJNA518727) | freshwater metagenome | biome: subpolar coniferous forest; feature: holomictic lake; material: water; isolation source: holomictic Lake 442, 16.5 m depth | place: Canada: near Kenora, Ontario | collected...
ATGACTACTGTCATTTAGGCCATGCAAGGGTAATGGTGGCATTTGATATGGTGAATCGTTGGTTACGTACATCAGGATATGAAGTTACTTATGTGCGCAATATTACTGATATCGATGACAAAATAATTAAACGTGCGCAAGAAAATAATGAAACCATTGCGCAATTAACGCAGCGTTTTATTGATGCCATGGATGAAGACTCTGCAAAACTGGGTGTGGTGCGTCCAACACTAGAGCCAAGAGCAACTGAATTTGTTGACGGCATGATTACCATGATTAGCCTTTTAATTGAAAAAGGTTATGCTTATGCCGCAAGTAATGGAGATGTTTTCTATGCTGTGAATAATTTTGCAGATTATGGAAAGTTATCCGGGAAATCCTTAGTGGATTTGCGTGCCGGTGAACGCGTTGAAGTTGATTTACATAAAAAAGATGCTATGGATTTTGTCTTGTGGAAATCAGCAAAGCCGGGTGAGCCAAGCTGGGAGTCTCCTTGGGGCAAGGGTCGCCCAGGCTGGCATATTGAATGTTCTGCCATGAGCGCCCACTATTTAGGGCAGCATTTTGATATACATGGCGGTGGCCAGGATTTGCAGTTTCCACATCATGAAAATGAAATTGCACAATCTGAAGCGGCTCATAGCCATGATGGTGAGCTATGTCAGATGGTTAACTACTGGATGCATAATGGTTTTGTTCGCGTCGATGATGAAAAAATGTCTAAATCTTTGGGCAATTTCTTTACGATTCGGACGGTGCTAGAGCAATATGATGCTGAGGTGGTGCGTTTCTTTATATTGCGCGCTCATTATCGTAGCCCACTTAACTATTCTGATCAGCATTTAGACGATGCTAAGTTGGCGCTAACTCGCCTATACACGGCTTTACGTGGCGTAGAAACTACCGATGAGGCTGTTGATTGGCAGTTAGCGCCAGCGGCAAATTTTAAAACCGCCATGGATGATGACTTTAATACACCCTTAGCATTTGCCGTATTGTTTGATTTAGCCAGTGAGCTGAATAAAACCAAATCTGCAGTCACAGGATCATTGCTTAAAAACTTGGCAGCAGTCGTTGGCTTATTACAACGAGATCCAGATACTTTCTTACAAGGTAAGATTGAGCAAGTTTGTCAGTCATTGGATGTGGATGCTTTGATTGTTCAGCGCAACCTTGCCAAGCAATCCAAAAATTTTACCGAAGCCGATAGCATACGCAAAACCTTGGCTGAAGCCGGTATCGTATTGGAAGACTCTCCGCAGGGAACAACATGGCGACGCGCTTAACAACAAGCCTAATAAATTTTTGTATACCTACCAATATTAAAGCCTGTAAAAGGAACTCGCATGCCTGTTAATTTGAATACTCCTGCAGCTAGCAGCTTATTGCCCATCAATGGAGTCACGCTTGGTTTTGCCGAAGCGCATATACGAAAAGCTAATCGTAAGGATTTATTGGTGATCTTGCTTGCAGAAGGTAGTCATGTATCTGGTGTTTTTACGCAAAACCAATTCTGTGCGGCACCGGTATTGCTCTGTAAAACTCACTTGGCCGGCGACCAACCGATACGTGCGCTACTTGTGAATACCGGTTGTGCAAATGCCGGTACTGGTGATGATGGTTTGTACCGTGCAAAATTAACCACAGAGGCTTTAGCTATAGCTTTGAACATTCATCCACAACAAGTGTTGCCATTTTCAACGGGGGTGATTTTAGAGACACTGCCAGCAGATAAGGTGATTGCTGGATTACCAGCGGCCATTGCTAACTTAAAGCAAGACAATTGGCTTAATGCAGCGGAAGCAATTATGACCACGGATATCGTGGCCAAAGGCACGTCTCGTCGTATTGTCTTGGGTGGTAAGTCAGTGACCATTACTGGTATCAGTAAAGGGTCTGGCATGATTCATCCTAATATGGCGACTATGTTGGGCTATATTGCAACCGATGCTGTAATTAGTTCTTCAGCCTTGGATAGTATTATCCGTTTCGCGGTTAACAAGTCGTTTAATTGCATTACTGTCGATGGGGACACTTCGACCAATGACAGCTTGATTATGATTGCCAGCAATCAAGCGGGTAATGTTGAAGTTACTGAAAATAGTGCAGAATTTACTGTATTACGTGATGCCTTAACTGATGTGGCTATTGAGTTGGCGCAAGCCATCGTTCGTGATGGAGAAGGCGCTACTAAATTTATGACGGTCACTATTGAAGGTGGCCGTGACGAGGCTGAGTGCCGAAAAGTCGCTTATGCCATTGCCCATTCACCTTTAATTAAAACTGCTTTTTTTGCCTCAGATCCTAATCTAGGACGCATTTTAGCGGCCATAGGCTACGCTGGAGTTGAACGGCTGGATATCAATGCGCTTAAGCTGTATTTGGGCGATGTTTTGGTGGCCGAAAAAGGTGGCCGTGCGCAAGCGTATGAAGAGGCACAGGGCGTTGCCGTGATGCAGCAACCAGAAATTCTAGTACGAGTAGACCTGGCGCGCGGTAATGCGAGTTGCACAGTTTGGACCTGCGATTTTTCATATGACTACGTCAGAATCAATGCAGACTATCGCTCTTAATCTAAACCTGCCAAAGCAGTTTTGTCATCTTGATCGCTTTCGTAGCCTCTAGCTTAGTGATAACTTCTAATGTTATTGATGCTGCAGTCGGCGTCATTCAGGATGAAAATGGCTTGGTGCTATTAGCGGAACGCCCAGCGGGAAAACCCTGGGCTGGATACTGGGAGTTTCCTGGCGGCAAGGTTGAGGTAAATGAAACGCCCGAGCTAGCACTGAAAAGGGAACTGCAAGAGGAGCTAGGAATCACCGTCACTTTGTGCTATCCATGGCTAACCCGAACTTTTGACTACCCTGCAAAATATGACACTAGCGGCAACTTAGAATCTCCAGCTAAAACCGTTAAGCTACATTTTTTTGTAGTGGTGGATTGGCAGGGCGAGCCGATGGGCTTGGAGCGGCAAGTCTTAAGTTGGCAAAATCCAAAAAAGATAAGCGTTCATCCTATTTTGCCAGCAAATGCACCTATTTTCGGAGGGTTGGGATTAGCGCCTCTTTATGCCATTACTAATTTAAGTGAGCACGAAGAAACGCAGTTCTTTAAACACCTAGCACAAGCCTTACAAAACGGTTTAATGATGATACAAGTGCGCGAAAAACAACTGTCAGTTGAAGCTTATCAGAAGTTTGCACAACGTGTGATTGCGTTGGCGCATCCTTATCAGGCTAAAGTTTTCTTGAACTCTAGCTGTGTGAATGCAGATTTAAATTTAGTATCCCAACTTAAAGCGAGTGGTATGCATTTTACTGGTGAAGATTTGATGCAGTTGCAACAGAGGCCTGCCGACATGTTATGTGGCGCTTCGTGTCATGATGCTCAACAGTTGGCACATGCCGCCAAGCTGGGTTTAGATTATGTGATGCTGTCACCAGTGATGGCAACACGCAGTCATGACGATGCTATGCCCTTAGGATGGGATCAGTTTACTGGCCTCATTGAAGGTTATGCTTTGCCGGTATATGCGCTTGGCGGCATGCAAGTTTCGGATTTACACCAGGCCAGAATGCATGGAGCTCATGGTATAGCTATGCAGCGTTCAATTTGGGTTTAGGCTAAACTATTACAATAATAGGTTAGTGTTGATGTTCTGTTTCGGTGCGCACTAGGGCTTTAATATTTTGCTTGAATTCAGCCTTGTTCTTGGCTTTGAAATAAAGCACAAAATTGACTGATTCACCTACAGCGAGTGTCTTTTTCAAATCAAATAACATGAAATGAAAACCGCCAGGTTCTAGCTTGTAAGGTTTCCCCGCAACTAATGATAGATTATCAAGCATGCGCATTTTCATCACGCCGTTTTGCATCGTCATACTGTGAATTTCTATACTATCGCTCACATCACTTTCGACACGAACTAGGGTGATATCTTGCATGCTAGTTAACGTCATGTAAGCAGCACCTACATCCTGACCAGGGTGACTTGGACGTACCCATGCGTCTTTTATGCTGATTGCGTTCTGAGTAATGCTAGTGTCGGAATCCAACGCATAAGCATTGGAAAAGTAAGCTGAAAAAATAGTGTACAGTATGATAAAACTGATGCGAGAATTTTTAAGTAAATTGGCCATGTTAATTCCTAGGTGTAAGGGCTAAACGGGAATGTGATGAAAATACGAATAAGTTTATGGTTTAAAACTTTCGTCTAAAATGTCGTCGTACATTTCATCCATCTTAATTGCTTCAGGAATAGCATACTGTTCGCTTGCCCATAATCCTAAATCAATCAGTTTGCAGCGTTCGCTACAAAAAGGTCTAAAGGGATTGGATGGTGAAAACTCTGATAAATTGCCACAATTAGGGCAGGCAACTAAACGCTTTGTAATGGGGGTCATGTCCGTGAGTCTTAAACGTAATTTACTGGGGATATTGCTAAACTGTAGTGCAAAACTATAGGTTACATAAAGTTAAGCTAAATTTAACATCTGTTTCGTATTTTTGTGGTTTCTGCCCACTTTCAAGGGTACTAAAGCGAATGTTAATAGCATATTTATTGGCGCTTACCTCGGGGAAACAGGTGATGTTGTCAGCTAAGGCAATACGCAACATTTGCGCTGGCTTGGCGCCAGCTAACATCTGTTGATAAGAACCATTGCTAGCGATTAAGTGGGTGGTAGCGCCACTGCCACGCAAAATATGTAAGATAATCCCAATCGCTTTGTGCATCGGTAATATGGGTTTGAGCCATGAATCAAAATCCTGTCTGCGTCGAGTTTCGCCAAGACCTAGCCAGTAATGATAAGAGGGTAAATCAAACTCACACACGCCCCCTGGAATTCCTGCGCGCTGTTTAATGCTCATTAGCCATTCATTAGATCGTAGGGTTTGACCCAATTTAGTGGTTTCAGCACGCAAGGCATCTGCAGTAATATCAATGTCAGCCAATATGGTTTCTAGAGTTTTTGCAGAAATGGCTGGGTTTCCGCGAAGTGCGATCATTGCCGTTCTTTGCCGATCAAGTTCTTGTAATAGATCAAGTTTTAGTTCGGCTCTATCAATGACATCTAATATTTGCAATAGCGTTAGCAAGGCACAGTGGTGCTGATATTCATTGCCTGCTTCTACGTTGTACAAAACTTTGGCGAATAAATCCTCTACGCGTAGTAATGTGCGTATGCGCTCGTTAAAGGGATAATCGTAGCTAGGCATTATTCATTAAATAGTTAACCAAGAAGTACTACTTTAGTAGCAGATTTATACTTGAGGACAATTATTAAATTTATTTGCTAACTATGCAAGAGTTAATGAAATTTTTATGTATTTCAGTAATTTTTTCTTCTAAATCTGCCAGAGATCCGTTATTTTCAATAATGATATCAGCGCGACTTATTCTAGTAATTCTTGGTAGTTGTGCAGCCATCATCAAGCCGACGTCATCTGCGCTTAATTGACTGCGTGACATAGTGCGTTCCACCTGCAACTGTTCATCACAATCTATGGCTATACTCTGATCAATAAGCGAAAGATAGCGGTCATTTTCGAACAGTAAAGGTAGCACTAAAATTTGATAGTGAGGATTTAGTTGATCTGCATTTTTAGACAGCTGTTGTAAGGCAATATTGTATATCGCTGGGTGCATCAGCGCTTCAAGTTTTAGGCGTTCTTCTTTATGCCTAAAGATGTGCGTGCGAAGTTTAGTGCGATCTAGTTTGCCTTCAGCTGTGATAAATCCTGCACCAAAAATGCGGCTAATTTCATGCAACAAAGGGCTTTTATCAGCGGTTAAAGCACGTGAGATTTCATCTGTATCAACAACAGGGACGCCAAGCTTGATAAATTGTTTGGCCGCTTCACTTTTACCGGAGCCTATGCCGCCGGTAAGCGCAACCACCGGGATTTGCATTAATGACATTGGAGTTTTCTAGGCCTAATTTAGGTAGAGGTTAGTGAGTTGCAAGCTAAAAAAAAGTGCAGAAATGCCACCGATTGCTAAGAATGGTCCAAATGGTATTGGGATTTCACGGCCACGCTTCATTAGCACAATTAAGCCTATGCCAACTACTGCTCCTAACAATGAAGACAATAAAATTACAGCTGGCAATAATTGCCAGCCAAACCATGCGCCGATAGCGGCTAGCAGCTTAAAATCTCCATAGCCCATCCCTTCTTTGCCAGTTGCTAATTTAAATACCCAGTAGATACACCAGAGCACTAAATAGCCAGCAACAGCGCCTAGGATTGCTGATTCAATATTAGTAAAGCCAGTGTTTAGATTAAATACTAAACCTAACCATAGTAATGGTAAGGTGATATCGTCAGGCAATAGTTGGGTGTCAAAATCAATAAAAGTAAGCGTAATAAGTGCAGAAGTAAAGATGGCTGCAAATAAGGCGATATTGCTGTAGCCAAACTTCCAGCCAATGAATCCAAAAAGTATGCCGGTAAGGCCCTCAATCAAAGGGTAACGAGCGCTTATAGGCCTTTTACAAGCGCGACATTGCCCTTTTAATATTAGATAGCTAATGACAGGTATATTTTCTAAAGCAGAAATCATATGCCCGCAGTGAGGGCAGGCTGATCGGGGTTTTACGAGGCTGTATTGCTTAATATCGGTGATTGGCTGACCCTGTAGTTCTAGGCAGTTGTTTTGCCATTCGCGCTGCATTATTTGCGGTAGACGGTAAATTACTACATTTAAGAAGCTGCCAATCATTAGGCCAAACACAACTGATAGAATTATAAATACTGCTTTATTTTCCTGAAGCAATGTTGAGATTTTAATCAGGTCATCTATCATACACATCCTTGTATTGTGGGCCGGAAATAAGCCAATTATCAATTAAACGCATCATCGCATCGATAATTGCTTGTAGCAACTGCTAGTTGGTTAAGTGGCGGTGAGTTTTGACTACAATCTTTTAACTATTTTTATATTAAACCTCTTGAAATATTGCATGTACAGCACAAACATAGCACTAACTATTGAATATCAATAATATAATGAAGTAATGTGCAACAAGGATTTAATATGACGCCAGTAACGAGTTCAAAAAATACTATAGAAATTAGCCATCCACAATGGGATGAGCCAATTATCTGCCGAGTTGAGGTTGACCTGCCGCAATGGCTGTCTCAGTTAGCTGGTGGTCGCGAGTGGGAAGTCTATGCTGAAGCTGAAGAAGAGAACTGCGTCAGTTTTGCGATGCGACAAGGATCTAAGCAATCTCCAAAGCTTGCTGAAGTTACCTTGTACCATAATGGCTACGCAATAGTTGACGTTGAAGGACAGTCTTTATTTGACGGTTCGCTTACCGCAGGCACTAGCGATTGTGCGCACCTAACCTATTACCATGCAGACAGCGGTGAGAAGATTATGCTAAATTAAGCATTGTGGCCTATGCAGTTCAAGTAACGGCAGGCGATACTGTTGTAATGAAATCGAGTTTTATTTTTTTATTTAATAAGTTCGGCTAACTGAAAATTCAGCCAAGGCAAGCAGTGCAGTTTTATAAGCGGAGTCGCTAAAGTGGGCAATGGCAGCGCTTGCTAAAGCGCATTCACTTGCTGCAATGCCACGAACATGATTGAGCGCTCCAGTGCGTTCAACCGCATTAAGTACGCTAGCCAAATCTTCCAACCCGCCATGTTCAATTGCGTGCTTAATTGTTTTAGATTCTTCAGCGTTACCGTTACGCATCGCGTATAGAAGTGGCAAGGTAGGCTTGCCTTCGCTTAAATCATCCCCCAGATTTTTACCGATAGCTAGGGCGTTACCGCTCAAATCTAACACATCATCAATGAGTTGAAATGCAGTGCCAATATGCATGCCGTACTGGCTCAATGCTAACTCATCTTCGGGACTAGCTTTGCTAATAATAGCCCCTAAGCGAGTTGCCGCCTCAAATAGTTTAGCAGTTTTGTAATGAATCACTTGCAGATAGTCAGCATCACTGATGTCCGCATTATTTACATTTAACAGTTGTAAGACTTCACCTTCGGCAATCACATTGGTGGCGTTACTTAGAACTTCCATTACCCGCATATTTTGCACTGCAACCATCATCTGGAAGGCGCGGGAGTAAACAAAGTCACCAACCAATACGCTGGCGGCATTGCCAAATAGTGCGTTAGCAGTATTTTGACCGCGACGCTTTTTAGATTCGTCCACCACATCATCATGCAACAAGGTAGCCGTATGGATTAACTCAACGACTGCAGCAAGTTGATGGTGATGAGGGGTAACTTTGCCAAACAGACCCGCGGCAAGTAACACTAAGATAGGGCGCAAACGTTTGCCACCACTATTAATAATGTAATGCGCCACTTGATTTACTAAAGCAACTTCGGAGTGAAGCGACTCTTCTATAACGACATTTACTGCCTGAATATCATTGACGATAATGGATTGGATGCTGTCTAATGGAGTAGTGCTTTGCGTCACGATAATAAACCTAAAAAAGTAGCCCTTATTTTAACACAGCCGACTTTCACCACTGAAATCTAGATGAATATGGGGTGGCAAAAGGTGCGATAATTGTAGCTTAAACAGTGCGCCATGAATTTTTGGGGGTAAGCCGAGATTATGGTTTGCTTTGCACAACAATATGCGTATAATGCGCGATTCTTCTGAAGTATGAGTTAAAGGCATAATCATGTATGCAGTAATCAAAACTGGTGGCAAACAATATCGCGTTATTCCTGGCGAAAGATTAAAAGTTGAGAAATTAGAGGTTGAAGTTGGCGGTACTGTTACGCTTGATCAAATTCTAATGGTTTCTGACGGTACAAAAACAACAATCGGCTCACCTATTATTAAAGGTGCAACTGTTAAAGCAACTGTACTTTCACATGGTCGTGGCGATAAGGTAATGATTTTTAAATTCCGTCGTCGTAAACATTATCGTAAAACACAAGGCCATCGCCAAAGTTTTACTGAAATTAAAATTGAAACAATCGCTGCTAAATAGTTGAAAAGCTAATAGTAGTTAATCAAGTTTAAGGATTAGAGAAAATGGCACACAAAAAAGCAGGTGGTAGTTCACGTAACGGGCGCGATTCACACGCACAACGATTAGGTGTTAAAGCTTTTGGCGAAACAGTAGTTACAGCAGGTAGCATTATCGTGCGTCAGCGCGGTACAAAAATGCACGCTGGTGAAAATGTAGGTATGGGTAAAGACCATACGCTGTATGCTAAAGCAGACGGCAAAGTATTTTTTGCTATTAAAGGTGCTTTAAAGCGTCATACAGTAAGCATTATTGTTGCAGCTTAAGTTAATTTGACTTTATTAAAGCCTCATCGTTTGATGGGGCTTTTTTATTTGGTAAACTCTGAATATGAAATTTATAGACGAAGCAACGATTAAGGTTTATGCGGGCGATGGTGGTAACGGTGTTGCTACGTTTCGTCGCGAAAAGTATGAGCCTATGGGTGGCCCTAGTGGCGGTGACGGTGGTCGTGGCGGTTCTATTACCATCATTGCTGATCGTAATATCAATACGCTAGTAGACTATCGCTATACTCGTACATTTAGAGCGCAGCGTGGCGAGAATGGTCGCAGTGCAGAATGCTATGGTGCTAAGGGCGATGACATGGTTTTACGTGTGCCCGTCGGGACGGTAATATCAGATAAAGCCACAGAGCAAATGTTGGTTGACCTGAGTGAACATGGTCAAAGTGCTCAAATGGCTGCAGGCGGCAAGGGCGGCTTGGGTAATGTGCATTTTAAATCAAGCTTAAATCGTGCGCCACGCCAATGTACCAAGGGCGACCCAGGTGAGGAGTTTGAGCTTTATTTAGAGCTTAAAGTACTGGCCGATGTTGGCTTGCTAGGTATGCCGAATGCTGGAAAATCTACATTTATCCGTTCAGTTTCTGCAGCAAAACCAAAGGTAGCAGACTATCCATTTACCACACTTCACCCAAACTTGGGTGTAGTGCGTGTTGATACTGAGCGCAGCTTTGTGATTGCTGATATTCCTGGCATTATTGAAGGCGCAGCAGAAGGGGCTGGACTTGGTCATCAGTTCTTACGCCATCTTCAGCGAACTTCACTATTGCTGCATTTGGTAGATATTGCGCCATTTGATGAATTGGTTGATCCGGTGCATGAAGCGAAGGCAATAGTGGAGGAGCTTAGAAAGTATGATGAAGCACTCTATGAAAAACCGCGCTGGTTAGTACTTAATAAAATCGACATGCTGGCAGATTCAGAGCAGGTGGTAAAACAATTTGTTAAAGATTATGGCTGGAAAGGCCGTGTATTCTCTATTTCAGCGATTAGTGGGATAGGCTGTAAAGAGCTTACTTACGCAATCATGCAGCATATTGATGAAAATAAACAATTGATGGAAGATTTTTTAAAGGATAGCGGCTTGATTAATGAAAGCGCCAGCGATAAGCCTTTAAAGAATAACAGCGTTGAACTTCAAGAGTCAGCAACTAAAGATCATGACAACTAACCCTGAGCAATTTAAATCACTATTGCTTGAAGCAAAAGTAATTGTGGTTAAGGTCGGATCTAGCCTAGTTACTAATAACGGTAATGGGTTAGATCAAGTTGCCATCGCAGCATGGGCCGGCCAAATCGCAGATTTAGCTCAACAAGGCAAGCAAGTTGTTTTGGTTTCCAGTGGCGCGGTTGCCGAGGGCATGCAAAGACTCGGATGGAAAAAGCGTCCAACTGCCGTGAATGAACTGCAGGCCGCAGCGGCGGTGGGGCAGATGGGGTTGGTGCAAATGTATGAAAGCTGCTTTAGTCAGCATCAACTGCATACGGCACAAGTACTGCTCACACATGATGATTTGGCGGATAGAAAGCGTTATCTCAACGCACGCAGTACCTTGCGCACCTTGTTGGAATTAAAAGTAATTCCTATCATTAATGAAAATGACACGGTCGTCACTGATGAAATTCGTTTTGGCGATAATGACACGTTAGCTTCGTTAGTAGCTAACCTAATCGAAGCAGATGCTTTGGTAATCTTAACTGACCAACAAGGCTTATATTCTGCAGACCCACGCAAAGATGTTCATGCCAAATTTATACAGCACGCTATCGCCGGTGATGTCGCATTAGAGCATATGGCCGGAGGTGCTGGTAGCGATGTAGGTACCGGAGGTATGTTGACCAAGATTCTCGCGGCTAAACGCGCTGCGCGAAGTGGTGCGCACACGGTGATTGCTTCAGGCCGTGAAGCTGATGTCCTCATACGCTTGGCTTCAGGCGAGGTGATTGGCACCCATTTAAAAACCACGGAAATGAAAACAGCAGCGCGCAAGCAGTGGTTAGCTGATCATTTGCAGTTGCGTGGCCGCTTGACGTTGGATGCGGGCGCTGTGAAGGTTATTAAAGAAGACGGGAAAAGTTTATTGCCTATAGGGGTTACTGCTATAGATGGTTCATTTGAGCGTGGTGAAGTAGTGTCTTGTTGTGATGCAGCTGGTGTGGAAATTGCACGTGGTCTAGTCAATTACTCTGCGGCTGAGGCATTGCGTATTATGCGTAAACCCAGTACGGAGATTGAAAAGATCTTAGGTTATGTAGAAGCGTCAGAGCTGATACATAGAGATAATTTAGTTTTATTGTAGTTTTTACTTTTAAAGAAAAATACAAGGAATGTCGATGCAAAAACAACCATTAGTAGCCATTATTATGGGATCTGATAGCGACTGGCCAATTATGAAAGCAGCAGCACAAATGCTTGCCGACTTTGATATTGCCTATAGCGCGCAAGTGGTTTCAGCGCACCGTACGCCAGACTTAATGTTTAGTTTTGCCGAGTCGGCTGCGAGCAAGGGTTACCAAGTAATTATTGCTGGTGCTGGTGGTGCTGCACATTTGCCGGGTATGGTCGCTGCTAAAACCACGTTGCCAGTTTTGGGTGTGCCCGTTCCTTCGAAGCATCTGCAAGGTCAGGACTCTTTGCTATCTATTGTGCAAATGCCCAAAGGTATTCCCGTTGCGACCTTTGCGATTGGTGAGGCGGGTGCTGCAAATGCGGGATTGTTTGCTGCCTCCATATTGGCCAATCATGACGCAGGGTTAGCGCAAAAATTAGCCGAATTCAGAGCTAATCAAGCCGATAAAGTGCAGTTAATGGTATTGGGTGATCTGCCTCAATAGTTCTAAGTCCACCATTCAATTAATCACAATAGTAGTTCATATATGAGCCATTCACGCCTAGACCCAAACATCGTTCAACAATCCGTTATTTTGCCACCTGCCATGTTAGGCATGCTCGGTGGTGGTCAGCTCGGCAGATTTTTTGTGATTGCTGCCCATGAAATGGGCTATAAGGTGACGGTGTTGGATCCTGATGCCAATAGCCCTGCTGGTAAAATCGCAGATGTGCACATATGCGCAGCTTTTGATAATCAAATAGCATTGCTAGAATTAGCCAGTACTTGTGCTGCTATCACTACTGAATTTGAGAATGTGCCTGCAGATTCATTATCACTGTTAGCGCAAACTAAACCAGTGCGCCCTAGCGCCTATAGCGTTGCTATAGCGCAGCATAGGGTGAGTGAAAAGAACTTTCTTAAACATGCTGGTTTGCCGCTAGCGCCCTATGCTGTGATTGCTGATGTCGATGACTTACCTGCGGATGACAGTGATATTTACCCTGCGATTTTAAAAGTGGCGCGCTTTGGCTACGATGGTAAAGGCCAAGCTCGCGTTAAAAACCAACATGAAGCACAAGTTGCTTTTACTCAGTTTGAGCGTGAAGAGTGCGTGTTAGAAAAAATGATGAAGCTAGATTACGAGGTTTCAGTTGTGCTTGCGCGCGATGTGCAAGGCGATGTAGCTGCTTTTCCTACCTCTGAAAATAGCCATTTAAATGGCATACTTGACGTTTCAATCGTTCCTGCTCGTGGAAGCAATGCTATCAGTCACCAAGCACAAAAGCTTGCTATTCTGGTGGCAGAGAAACTGGACTACACTGGGGTGCTAGGCGTGGAGTTTTTTGTTTGTAATGGTGAGTTGTTGGTCAATGAAATGGCGCCACGTCCTCACAATTCTGGACATTTTACCCTAGATGCCTGTGTAACTAATCAGTTTGAACAGCAAGTGCGTGTGCTAACTGGCTTGCCTTTGGGTAGCGCCAAGCAACATAGCCCGGCAGTCATGGTTAACTTGCTAGGCGATATTTGGCCAGAGGATGCAGGTGTCCGAGCCGAGCCTGATTGGCAGCATGCATTTGCTAACCCACAACTTAAGATGCATCTATATAGCAAGCAAACCGCACGCGCTGGTCGTAAAATGGGGCATTTCACAGTAATCAATGCCAGTCGTGACGACGCGATTAAGCAGGCCATGCAAGTGCGAGCAGATTTGCATATAGGGGAGTAAGCCCTTGCCATCAAGTTCGATGCACAAGTTATAAATAATAAAAAAGCCGAACAATGTTCGGCTTTTTTAATGAATAAGATTTATTTAAATCTTATGCCATCGCTTTAATCGCTGCATTTAAGCGGCTTTTATGACGTGACGCTTTATTTTTATGAATGATTTGCTTGTCCGCAATGCGGTCAATCACACTTACATTCTCGCTGTAAGCAGCAGTAGCAGCAGTTTTGTCGCCAGCTTCTACAGCTTTAATAATTTTTTTAATCGCTGTACGCAAAGTAGAACGCAAACTTGCATTGTGAGCGCGTTGCTTAACTGCTTGACGAGCACGTTTTCTTGCTTGTGCGGTATTTGCCATCTGATTTTCCTAAAAGCTATTCAAAATACGAAGCCGATCATAATATCGATAATGTAAAAACATTGCAAGTTAAAATCATGTAAATATCCTGTGCAATTGCTACGTGATGACAGCTGGCATGATAAAATCGTTAAATATATGGTTAATTCACTTTTCCGCAGCTAAATTTCACATTGAATCTCCCCTCTTATTAAACATGAATTTACTTAAAGCACTGGCTAAAGTTGGCAGTATGACATTTATGTCGCGCATACTAGGGTTTGTGCGCGATACACTTATTGCGCGTGTATTTGGTGCGGGTATGGTCAGTGATGCTTTTATTGTCGCTTTTAAGATTCCTAATCTTCTGCGTCGTGTTTCTGCCGAAGGTGCTTTTAGCCAAGCCTTCGTCCCAATTCTTGCTGAATATAAAAGCCAGCGTAATTTTGAGGATACGCATAGTCTAATTAATCGCGTGGCTACTTGGCTGGGATTAATTCTAGTCGGCGTGACTTTACTCGGTATGCTCGCGGCACCTTTCATTGTGGCCCTAATTGCGCCAGGATTTCAGGCGAATCCAGAAAAAATGCAATTAACGGCTGAGTTGCTGCGCATCACCTTCCCTTATATTTTCTTTATTTCATTGGTGTCTATGGCCGGTGGCGTACTCAATACGTACAACCGGTTTGGTATCCCAGCTTTTACACCAGTTTGGCTTAATCTTTCTATGATTGTTGCTGTCTTGTTTTTTGCTGATCATTTTGCCGAGCCAATTAAAGTGTTAGCGTGGGCTGTGTTTGTGGGGGGATTTTTACAGCTTTTGTTTCAAATTCCATTTTTAAAGGAAATTGGGTTATTACCAAAATTTGATTTTCATCGTAAAGATGATGGAGTATGGCGCATCTTAAAATTGATGGGGCCTGCTGTGTTAGGAGTTTCGGTTGCGCAAATTTCTTTGATTATTAATACTATTTTCGCTTCATTTTTAATTACGGGTAGCGTTAGTTGGCTGTACTACGCCGACCGTTTAATGGAGTTCCCCACTGGTGTATTAGGGGTGGCTTTAGGCACGATATTGTTGCCTAGCTTATCTAAAGCCTACGCTAGTCAAGATACGCGAGAGTACTCGCAGTTGTTGGACTGGGGTTTGCGTTTAACCTTTATTTTAGCAGCGCCAGCAGCAGTCGCATTGGCGGTATTAGCAGCGCCATTGGTGATTACGTTGTTTCATTACGGAAAATTTACCGGGCACGATGCATTAATGACTGAGCAAGCGCTGATTGCTTATAGCTTAGGTTTGCTTGGATTGATTCTAGTTAAAATTTTGGCGCCAGGATTTTACGCACGACAGAATATTAAAACACCCGTCAAAATTGGTGTATTTACCTTAGTGGCTACCCAGTTGATGAACGTGTTATTTGTATTTGTTCTTCATTTGCAGCACGCAGGCTTAGCGCTTGCTATAGGGTTGGGTGCTTGTCTTAATGCATCTTTGCTCTATTATCATCTGCGTAAGGCAAGTATATTTCAGCCGCAACCAGGCTGGTTTCTGTTCTTATGCAAGTTAGCAATCGCTTTAATAGTAATGGGGTTGGTACTTTATTTTGCGATGGGTAACAACGATGCTTGGTTGGAATTTAGACTAATCAAGCGTCTGATGTACATCAGTGGATTAGTAGCTTTAGGCGGAATTAGTTATTTTTCCACTTTGATGTTGTTAGGATTTAGGCCGCGTGATTACATCCGTAGGGTAATTCACTAATGCAGATTTTTAGGCATATTCCTGCCACCTTGCAATCTCCTTGTGCGTTAGCTATTGGTAATTTTGATGGCTTGCACTTAGGGCATCAAGCTTTATTAAATAAGTTAATTCAAGTGGCGCAGACGCAACATTTAATCTCTGCTGTGATTACCTTTGAACCACATCCACGAGAATTTTTTACACCAGAAAGTGCGCCGACACGACTTTGCTCACTACGTGAAAAGTTAGAACATTTTTCTGCGGCAGGTGTTGAGCGTGTTTATGTGTGCCGTTTTAACCAAAGCTTTGCAAAGGTGACTGCCGGCGAGTTTATGCAAAATATATTGCGACATGCCCTTAATACGCAAGCTGTTTTAGTAGGTGAAGATTTTAGATTTGGTGCGAAACGTGCTGGATCAATACAAGATTTTGTCCAGTCTGGATTTAACTTAATATCCTTGCCGCAAGTGGACTCTCCTCAAGGCGATAGTGAAGCCACTCGGGTTTCTAGTACGCGAGTACGTATGGCGCTGGCGGCGGGGAATCTGCAGCAGGCGTCAAACCTATTAGGCCGACCTTACAGCATGAGTGGCAAAGTGGTGCATGGAGCTAAGCGTGGACGTGAGTTAGGTTATCCTACTGCCAATGTACATATGCGCCATGAGAGGCCTGCACTTAGTGGAGTCTATGCGGTAAAATTAGACGGCTTGCCTAGCGTAGCCAACTTAGGCATTCGACCAACCATTGTTGGCGTACCCAAGTTGCTATTAGAAGTACATGTGTTAGATTTTTCTGCCGACTTATATGGTCAGCATGTGCAAGTAGAGTTTCTGCATAAAATACGTGATGAAATGAAGTTTGATAGCTTAGACGCTTTAAAGAACCAAATCGCAAAAGATGTGGCAGTGGCAAGAATATTTTTTGCAGCAAGTTGAATAAATAAACCTTGAAATAATGAATGCGGGATAGCGCTATAAATCGCTACTCTGCAGTATGTGTTGGATAAAGAGATGACTGAAGAAAATAATAAAGCCCAATATAAACTCAATTTGCCGGAGACTAGCTTTCCAATGCGCGGTGATCTAGCCAAGCGCGAGCCAGTTTGGTTGCAACAATGGCAGGACAAAAAACTATATGCGCGTATTCGTAAGTTACGCCAAGGCGCTAAAAAATTCATCTTACATGACGGGCCACCCTATGCTAATGGTGACATTCATATTGGCCATGCAGTTAATAAAATCTTAAAAGATATTATTGTTAAATCTAAAACCATGAGTGGTTTTGATGCCCCCTATGTGCCGGGCTGGGATTGTCACGGCTTGCCGATTGAGCTGATGGTAGAAAAAACCCATGGTAAGAATATAGACCCAGCTTTGTTTCGTCAGCTTTGCCGTGATTATGCTGCGGAGCAAGTGGCACGCCAGAAAAAGGATTTTATTCGTTTGGGTGTGCTAGGCGATTGGGAAAATCCTTACCTAACAATGGACTTTAAAACCGAAGCCGATATTATGCGTGCTTTAGGTGAAATTTATAAAAATGGTTATCTTTATCAAGGCAGTAAGCCTGTACATTGGTGTGTTGACTGCGCTTCTGCGCTGGCTGAGGCAGAAGTTGAATATGAAGATAAAAACTCTCCAGCCATTGATGTAGGTTTTAAAGTTGCCGATAGCGCAGCCCTAAGCGTAGCGTTTAACATTACCGTTAACACGGACGCGTATGCTGTGATTTGGACGACTACGCCATGGACGTTACCTGCCAATCAAGCGGTGTCTGTGCATCCTGAATTTAGCTACGATTTAATCGAAACCAGTAGAGGTTTATTGATTCTGTCGCATGAACTGGCCGCGGCAACGCTGACACGCTATGGCGAAACAGCGACTAAAACTTTAGCTAGTTGCAAGGGTGCCGCACTTGAGTATCTACAATTACAACATCCGTTTGAATCTAGGCAGGTGCCAATTATTTGTGGTGACCATGTCACAGCTGAGGCGGGTACTGGCTTGGTTCACACTGCACCAGCCCATGGTTTAGATGACTATGCAGTTGGCATGCGCTATCATTTACCAGTGGATTGCCCAGTTGGCGATGATGGTAAATTCTATAGCCGTGTTGCGCTATTTGCAGGTATGAGTATCTGGGATGCTAACAAGGTGGTCATTGAGACCTTGGCTACCAGCGGCAACTTAATGGCTTCAGTGCGCCTTAATCATAGTTATCCGCACTGTTGGCGCCATAAAACGCCGGTGATTTTTCGCGCCACGCATCAGTGGTTTGTTGGTATGAACACTGTGGGCGTATCTGGAAATACACTCCGTGACTATGCCAATACTGCGGTCGATAAAACCGAGTTTTTCCCAACTTGGGGCCGTGCACGATTAGAAGCGATGATCAAGAACCGACCAGACTGGTGTGTTTCACGTCAGCGAAACTGGGGCGTACCTATGCCATTTTTTGTGCATAAAGAAACCGGTGAACCACATCCACAAACGATGGAATTGTTAGAAAAAGCAGCTCTGCTAGTAGAAAAATCTGGGGTTGAAGCTTGGTTTAGCTTAGATGGTGCTGCCTATTTGGCAGAGCATGCTCCAGCGAATATGGCTGATTATAAAAAAGTAACCTACACGCTAGATGTCTGGTTTGACTCTGGAGCTACCCATGCTGCCGTATTGAAGCGCCGTCCTGAATTGCAGTTTCCTGCAGATTTATATTTAGAAGGTTCAGATCAGCATCGCGGCTGGTTCCAATCATCACTATTGACTGGCTGTGCTATCGATGGCCGTGCTCCTTATGAAGCACTGCTGACACATGGTTTTGTAGTGGATGGCTCGGGCCATAAAATGAGTAAGTCAAAGGGTAATGTAGTTGCCCCGCAAAAGGTGATGGATACCTACGGTGCCGATATTTTACGTTTATGGACCGCTTCTACCGATTACTCTGGTGAGCTTACGATTTCTGATGAAATTTTAAAACGCGTTGCTGAAAGCTATCGTCGTATCCGTAACACCATGAAATTTTTATTAGCTAACTTAGCGGACTTTGATGCAAGCCAAGATTTATTGCCAGTGCATAAGTGTTTGGAAATTGACCAGTACGCGCTGTACCTAACTGAGCAGTTGCAAACAGAAATTTTGGCTGATTATGATAGATATGAGTTTCATTCTGCGGTTCAAAAGTTTGTTAGTTTCTGCTCAGAAGATCTAGGCGGTTTCTACTTAGATATTCTGAAAGACAGGTTATATACAGCAGGTGAAGGCTCCCATGCGCGCCGTGCCGCTCAAAGTACTTTGCATCATATTACGCATACCATGATGCGATTAATGGCGCCAATTTTAAGCTTTACTGCGAATGAAATTTGGCAAACACTAGGCTTGGATGCAGAAAGCACTGTATTTGAAGATGTTTGGTATGCAGTACCCGCACACGGCCTAAGTGCAGAGCGTATTCAAGCGTGGAAAACTATTATCACTGCCCGCGGTGAGGCGGCTAAAGAAATTGAGGTATTACGTGCACAAGGTTTGGTGGGATCTTCATTGCAGGCCGAACTTGAATTTAATGTGCCTACAGAAACCTTTGATGCACTAAATAGCCTAGATGATGATTTACGTTTTGTGATGATTACTTCCAGCGCAAAGGTTTATAAGTTGGCAACTGGCGGAGTGACAAAAATTGCTGTGATAGCTAGTGCCCATAGCAAATGTGAGCGTTGTTGGCATTACCGTGCAGATGTAGGCGCAGATGTAGCACATCCAACCATTTGCACGCGCTGTGTCAGCAATTTGTTTGCTACGGGTGAGGCACGTCATTTTGCGTAATTGGCTAGTCATCAGTGCCATCGTGGTGGCGTTAGATCTTTATAGCAAACACCTTATACAAGGAATGTTTGCATATGGAGACCACCTTACCGTGAATAGCTTCTTTGATTTGGTGCGTTATCACAACACAGGAGCTGCCTTTAGCTTCTTAGCTGATGCCGGCGGTTGGCAAAAGTTGTTTTTTAGCGTTGTTTCTAGCATAGCGATTACGGTAATTATTTATCTACTTAATAAACACACAAAGCAGAAACTTTTCTGCATCGGTTTAGCCTTAGTATTGGGTGGCGCGATTGGTAATTTGTATGACCGCTTGACGCTGGGCTATGTGGTTGATTTTTTATATTTCCACTATGAAAATTTCTACTGGCCAGCATTTAATGTAGCGGATAGCGCTATTTGTGTTGGTGTGGCGCTATTATTTTTAGATGGCTTTAAAAAGCCGCAGAATGTAGATTCCACA
>SESD01000734.1_pt1 | contig 19692 bp, 19 predicted proteins | sample 3171411 | NCBI WGS metagenome assembly SESD01 (sample SAMN06051880, study PRJNA518727) | freshwater metagenome | biome: subpolar coniferous forest; feature: holomictic lake; material: water; isolation source: holomictic Lake 442, 16.5 m depth | place: Canada: near Kenora, Ontario | collected...
AATAATCACTTGCATGGACAACAAGACCATGATGATCCATTGGATAGTGGTGAAAATATCATGCCTGTTCATGTGCAAGTTACAAACCCATTTGACTATGCAAAGCTATCGCATGTAAAAAACTTATTCCGTCAAGCTAAAAAACAAAAATCTCCATTGAGTTGGGGTCAGAGAACTGGAGTGCTAGGAGGTAGCTGGTCTATATTGGAACATCCTGATATCGTCAAGGCGGTCAAGAGGCTTGGGCACGACGCAATGTATGTCTCAGAAGAATCTGGCGAAGGAGATGGCCTAGACTCAAAGAACCTAGGGGTATTTGATCCACGCAAAATAAAGTCAGCTATTGGTAATCGTGGCACCTATGATACCAACGAGCATGACATTACTAAATCACAGGGTGGATTAGCCCACGCATTTGCGGAGGGTGGGCCTGTGGACGTCCCAAAGAATATATGGAAGGAATATCTCAAGGTTAAAAATGTTGAGAAAGATAATGCCGATGTAGGCCACGATAATAGATTTCAAAAGATGAGGAATACCAAATCATGGAAAAGATTAGACAAAGCCATCAAGAATCACATTGGAGACAATGAGAGACAAGGATTGGAATATCATTGGATGTTGGGCGATCATTACGAGAAAACACAAGGAAACTAAATGGATACCCCTTCACTAGCACAGATGCGCATCAAGCTCAACGAACGCAAAAACCCTGACTTCATGAATGGGATTGGGCTAGACCAAGCTCTAGATATGTCCCCCATGATGTACATGAACCCAGACCCCACTGGCAAAGGTCTTCCTGCTATGGGTGGAGGATCACATAAGAATGATTTACCCACTGGTGGTGTAGATGTAAATAAGTCAATGCCCGGTCAACAGTTGCTGACGCCACAAGAACAACCTACTCAACCTGATCCAAGTCAGCAAGGTCAGCCTGATCAAGCTCCAGCTCCACAAGCTCCTCAAGGTCAGCCACCTCAAGGCAATATGCTATCCATGACCCCACAAGGTCAGACTCTGGCGGCGTTGAAACCTCAAGGCATGAAGAAGGGTGGATCCATCGACCCTAAGAACATGGCGGCTATGCGCGTCCAGATCATGCTCATGAAGCGAGACAAGAACTTTGCCAAGGGTGGTGATGTTGAAGACCAAAGGTGGGTACCAACTAGCAATCCCAAGCGCGTTCTATTCCCTGCTACAGGGCATGGTGACATCAAAGGTATTGTAGTACCTCGTCACATGTGGGAAGGCCCCAAAGGAATGAAACAAGTCAACAAGGCTCGTGCCAAGGTATACGGATCAGAGAAGCGCCCACCACTGACTATTGGTCAAGTGGGAAGATTGCACAAAGACATACTAGCTGAACACTTCGCCCTACCCATGGAAGAGCAGTTGCAGGCTGAAAGAGCGGCGCTGTCCAATCTGCGTAAAGCTCAACACATTGGTCAGAATGCCAACACATTAGATAAGAGCGAGAAGCTAGACACAGTCAGACATGAGCGCGACTCAGAGGGCAGAGGTTATGAGGGATTTGCATCCAAGGGAGTGGCTGGGCATGCGCTTTACACTTCAGGACATGGCGATGAGGCAGAGCACCACATATTGAATACATGCCCCGGACAGACTGTTGGATGCGCTGGTGGACACGACAAGAACGGTATCGTCGATACCAGCAAGGGAACGTGCTTTGCACCCAACGCTGAATCACAATATAAAAATGCCGCCATCCGTCGTGCCTGTCATGCACAAGCCAAGCATGACCCAGCTATGACCCGTGACTGGATCCTAGCTCACGCTCACTCATTGCGTAAAGCCGCAGAAACCGCTGACAAGAAGAACCTAGTTACCCTGTTCCGTCCTAACGTAGTAGACGAGACGGATGTATCTTCCCGTCATGTCATCAAGGGGCTGAATAAGCAACGCGAAGCTGACGACAAGCCAGCAATCATAGCCAACTCATACGGCAAGACCAACGAGCTCCACGACCCTGAGAATGGTTACTACGTTACTCATTCTAATGTAGGCCCTAAGACCAAGCACGGCTCAAGCATCAAAGAGAATATGCAACGCGATCGCCAGCGTATTAGATCTACTATAGCCGCCACTGATGCTAGTGGTCGTGACTTCCTGAACGACGAGGGTAATGCAACTCCACCAAAGAACTCTTACATGGTGACTGACGTCAAGAGAAACTCACCGCTATCCAAAGAGATGGAGAAGCATCTCAAGTATGCCAAGTACTGGTCTGCTGGACGCAAGGCTAACGAAGTGGCGCCAGAAGAACACGAAGAAGGTGAAGAGGGTCACTACAATGGCAAGGGCGAGCCTACCTCAGAAGATAAGGCTCACTATGGTCACATAACCTTCGACGGCAAGCGCTACGACTACCAGAAGCAACACATCATGCACCCACGACTAGTACAGGTTGGTAAGAATGCAGACGGTACACCACACATGATCCCTACTGACTCTAGGTTCAAGGACAATGACTTCCTGCCTAAGAATCGCTACAAGACCAAGAACGGCAAAGATGCTGGTGCAATACTCATGACAACTCCAACGGAGTCTACTAGTAACGTACTGCATCACTCATCCTTCACCCATAATGTGAGCCCAGAGCATATTGATCGCGCTAAAAGAAATAATGGCGAGTATGAAATAGACTCACCACTACACCAAGTGATGGCGGCTGACAACGAGTATGTGGCACCACAAGTAATTAAAGTCACAAGACCTCAAAAAAAGGCTCACGGTGGTAGTGTAGACTTGCCGAAAGAATACAATGACGACTTCAGTGCATTCCCTGAACGTAGTTTCGTAGCCCAGCACCATCATGCCAATCGTATTGGCGTAGAAGATGAGCATGACTTTCATCCACACTTACTTAGAAATGCTGAGGACAGATAATGGCAGATGATATAAACATTGACGAACAAGATGATGGCTCTGCTGTTGTTGACATGCCTGAGATGAGCTCGGAAGAGCAGGAAGACGGCTCTGCTATCATCGAAATGGATGATGGGCCTGAGTTCAATCCTGAATTCTATGACAACCTATGCGACATAGTAGACTCTAGTGTGCTATCTGATCTGACATTCCGCTACCTTGACTTGCTTGAGAGCGACAAACAGGCGCGTGAACTAAGAGACAAGCAGTACGAAGAGGGCATTAAGCGTACTGGTATGGGTAATGATGCACCCGGAGGCGCTACATTCATGGGCGCATCTAAGGTAGTGCACCCTGCCATGGCTGAAGGCTGTGTAGACTTCGCCGCTCGCGCCATAAAAGAGATGTTCCCGCCAGATGGGCCTGTCAAATCCAAGATTATCGGCAAGCAAGACGATATGAAGACGGCAGTTGCAGAGCGTAAGGTCGACTTTCTTAACTGGCAGATCACCGAACAGATCGAAGAGTTCCGTGACGAGCAAGAAGTGCTACTTACCCAGCTACCATTGGGCGGTTCCCAGTACTTTAAACTGTGGTTTGACGAAGACAAGAGGCGTCCTTGCGTAGAGTTCCTACCAATCGACCGAGTAATCCTACCGTTTGCCGCAACCAATTTCTATACAGCGCAAAGAGCGGCTGAAATCCATGAGATAACCACATACGAATTCAAACGCCGTATAGATTCTGGCATGTATCGTGATATTAGCTTCATGACCCCCACCCAAGCGCTTGAAGAAGGTAAAGTAGCACAAGCCAACAACAAGATTGAGGGTAAACAATACGAAGACAACAAAGATGGCCTGCGTAAAGTGTTCCACATCTACACATGGCTGGAGTTAGAGGACGATACGAAGACCAAAGGTCAAAATGCTCCTTACATCATGATGATTGATGAGCTTGACAACGAGGTAATCGGGCTATATCGCAACTGGGAAGAGTCCGACGAGACAAGAACCAAGCTAGATTGGATCGTCGAGTTCAAGTTCATCCCTTGGCGTGGCGCTTATGCCATCGGATTACCACAATTGATCGGTGGATTGTCTGCCGCACTCACTGGTAGCTTGCGAGCACTGCTAGATTCCGCACATATTAACAATGCGGCGACCATGCTCAAGCTCAAAGGGGCAAAAATCTCAGGACAGTCTGCGCAAGTGGACGTTACCCAGATTGTTGAGATAGAAGGAGCGCCCGGAGTACAGGATATTAGGCAAATTGCCATGCCTATGCCATTTAATCCTCCAAGCCCAGTTCTATTTGAGCTTCTAGGGTTCCTAGACAAGGCAACAAGCTCCGTAGTGACCTCGGCTGAAGAGAAGATAGCTGACATCAGTGCAAATGCCCCTGTAGGCACCACACAAGCTCTAATTGAGCAGGGTTCACAGGTCTACTCGTCGATCCATGCACGACTGCACGAGTCACAAGGTCGCGTACTGAAGATACTTTGCCGTCTGAACCGCTGGTACTTCGACGATATGCAGAAGTCGGACATCATTGTTGACTTGGAGATCACACGCGAGGACTTTGCTAAGAATACGGACGTAGTGCCAGTATCTGACCCACATATCTTCTCTGAGACTCAGCGTATGGCGCAGTCACAGGCCGTATTGCAACTAGCAGAGAAGCATCCTGACCAGTTCAATATGAACAAGGTGATTTCTAGGATCCTCAAGCAGATGAAGGTGCCCAACATCAATGAGATTATGGTCAACACCCCATCGCCCGAGCAGAGAACGTCGGCAGAAGAGAATGCGGCAATGCTAATCGGTCAAGGTGCGTATGCCTATATGCAACAAGACCACATTGCACACATTCAGGATCACTTGCAATTTGCTATGAGTCCATTCTTGGGACAATCGCCATTTGCAGATCCTAACTATCTAAATAACCTGATCGAGCACGTTAAGCAACACATGACGCTATGGTACTTAAACCGCTCCAATGGGTATGTTGAGCAATCAACAGGCCAGCCGATCAATAATTACTCTGATCCGAACTACACACCAGACATTGACAGACTGTACACAGTGGTTGGTGCCCATGTGATGTTGGATACCACTGAAGTATTTAATCAGTTCAAGCCGTCGCTGGAAAAACTTGTACAGTTGGCTCAACAACGCAGTCAGCCAAAACCACCTCCATTGCCACCTGATGCACAAGTAGTGCAACAGACTAGCATGGCTGAGACGCAACGTAAGACTACGAAAGATCAGTCTGACGCGCAGTTGGCGAGCGCTAAACTGCAACAAGATATGGCAAAGCATACCGTTGACAATCAAACCAAGATAGAGATTGAAAACGCCAAGTTGACGCATGAGACGATTAAGACTATCGCTCAAGCTCAAGAGCAGGCACAACCGCCTGTAGAACAACAACCACCACAAGGAGCTCCAAATGGCAACGTCTGATAAAGAACAAATGAGTGAACTAGTACCAATGCACAAGAGATTGGCTATGGGTGTCAAGCTAGACGGTACATCTTTGCAACCAAAGGGCAAGCCTGCCAGCACTTCCAATAAGCCAAGTGGAGGACTATCCACTGTAAAGAAACAAAAATGATAAACCAATTAATTAATAGAGTCAGAATTCGTCAAACAGAGATTCAAGTTTCCTTAGCAAAAGGGAACATGCGTAATTGGGAGACGTATCAACGTGTGGTCGGTGAACATAATGGGCTTCAGGAAGTCATTGAGATGATCGACTATATGATGAAGGAGGAAGAGAAAGGTAGTTCAACCTAAGCATTGAAAAGTGCGCTAATGCATCTGAAATATGATGCGAAAGGAAATGTATGAGTGATAAAGAACCAATACCTACCATAGCAGGACAAGAAGGGGTGTCCGACCCAGCAGAATTAGCATGGGCATTCCCTGACGTAAGACCGGGACAGCATCCTTTTGGCGGTCGTGTGATTGTGCAACTACGTCGAATTAAACAGACGTCAGGCCGCATAATCATAGTGGATGAAACTAAGGAAAACGAGAAGTGGAACAACATGATCGGAAGAGTCGTGGCTGTTGGTCCTCTCGCATTCAAGAACAGAGACACTATGCAACCTTGGGCCGAAGGCACTTGGGCTGACATAGGATCCTTTGTTCGTGTTCCTAGATGGGGTGGAGATCGTTGGGAACGTACTGTTCCCGGAGAAGACGGTAAACATCCAGTTTTATTCATGACTTGCAATGACCATGAACTGATTGCTAGGATCACTGACGATCCGCTTTCGTTCAAGGCATACGTTTAAGGAGAGCGATATGGCTAATGAAGAACAACAAGAAGATCAACTAGACGCAATAGAATCGCACGATGGTTCTGCAACAGTTGAGATAGATTCAAAACTGCTTGATCCAGATGACTCAGAAGAGCAAAACGGCTTTGAAAGAGCAAAGGAAGCCGACTCTGCTGACGAATCTGATGATGACAGTGCAGACGACAACGATGAGCTGATAAATGCTAAGCGTGGTCGCCGTCGGGCTAAAAAAGACCTGATTCGCAAGACCAATCAGGAAAAAGATGTCCGCCTCATGCAACTTCAGCGTGAAAACTCTGAGTTTAAGCAACGCCTGAATCAATTAGAGCGTAACACCAAGACCGAAGGATTGATGCGCATCGACAAGAACATTGAAGATGTACAAACTCGGATGGAATACGCCAAATTGAAGATTGCCGAAGCCACTCAGAACCAAGATGGTCAAGGAATGGTTGAGGCGCAAACAATGATGCAAGAGGCGAGCGAAGAAATTCGTCAACTGAGCAACATTAGGCATCAAGCCGACCAAGATCTGAAGCGTCCACAGCAAAGACAGCAAGGTCAAGAAGTAAACCCCTCTGTTCAGCGTCACGCACAGGCATGGACTAAGCGTAATGCTTGGTACAACCCTAATGGTAATGACGCCGACAGCAGAGTGGCAAAGAAGATGGACGAACTGCTTGCGGCAGAAGGTTTTGACCCTACCCAAGGTGATTATTGGAAGGAGCTTGACAGCCGTTTGCAAGAATCATTACCCCACAGATATAATGGGGCCAATGACGACGATTCCCGTAATGTCAGACGACCAAGGAATATTGTGGGTAGTTCTGGAAGAGAAGCATCTGCCGCTTACGGTGGGTCTAATAGATCCACCTTCGTACTATCGCCTGAACGGGTGAAAGCTATGAAGGAAGCATCCGCTTGGGATAACCCTGAGCGTAAGGCAAGAATGATCAAGCAATTTATTGCTTTCGACCGAACTAACCGCAGTTAATCTAAGGGGAATATATTATGGAATCACGCCTTAAAAAGTCTTTAAGTGTTACAGGCCGCCAAGACCGTACTAACGGGGAGGCGAACCACAAAGCACCAGAAGAGAAGTTCATTTCTGCGCAGGAACGCAGTCGCATGTGGAGCGAGGAGTGGACGCAATCAGCATTGCCTAAGTTACCCGAAATGCAAGGGTGGCATATGTGCTGGCTTTCAACAACCAACACTTACGACACGATTGACCGTCGGATTCGATTGGGGTACGTTCCCGTGAAAGCGGAAGAGTTGCCCGGATATGAGGACTACAGAGTCAAGGATGGAGAACATGTTGGGTACATATCTTGTAATGAGATGTTGCTGTTTAAGTTACCAACGGATATCTTCCAAGAAGTAATGATGCAGTTCCATCACAACAAGCCTCGTGAAGAAGCTGACAAAGTGCGTGTTCAAATGGAGAACCTCCAAGGACAACGCGACAGCAACGGGAAAAGGTTAGTACAAGTTGAAAGTGAAGGACTAGGTGATGTTGATCAACAACCAAGCAAAACACCCGTATTTTCGGGTTAACAATTAGGAGAATTGATATGTCAAGTACATCCGCTCCGTTTGGCTTGCGTCCTGCGTACCACCCTTCTGGACTGGATCGCGCACAAGCATTGGCAAACGGTATTACTACTGCCTATTCAAATAACATCTTGAAGGGTCAACCTGTAGCTTATTCAGCTTCAGCAGGTGTAATCATTCCACTTACAACAGCCGCCGCTTCTGGCTCGGCTATTGCGTGGTCTGGTGCATTCGCAGGCGTTGAATGGACTGATACAACAGGTCGTCGTCGTGTTTCTAACTATTGGCCTGCACTAACCTCTTTCATAGCTGGTTCTTGCGTAGCTTACTTCTACAACGATCAAAACATCGTTTATGAAATCCAAGCTGATGGCGCAATGGCACAAACTACAATTGGCAATGAGTACAACTTCACAGCAACTACCGCAGGCTCTACTACCACAGGTTTGTCACAATGCACATTGGGTGCATCGACTGCCGCTGGTAATGGTGTTCAAGGTCAGATGCGTGTTGTAAACTTAGGTCAAGGGGTGGACAATGCATGGGCTGATGCCTATACAGTTGTTCAAGTCGTTAACGCACAGTCACAGCTCTTCGGATCTGTTACTGCAATAGCATAAGGAACTAAATAATGGCCGCCCCAATGCGAAGTACGGACTTTAGAAGCATAGTTGAGCCAATCCTCAACGAATGTTTCGATGGAGTCTATGATCAACGTGCAGATGAATGGTCTCGCGTTTTCCGTGAGGAAGATGGTATTCCTCGTAATTATCATGAAGAGCCTGTCCTTTACGGATTTGGCGCCGCACCACAACTCCCTGATGGCACACCAGTGACCTATCAACAGGGTGGAGTGCTGTTCCTTCAGCGTTACCTCTACAAAGTGTATGGCCTAGCCTTCGCTTTGACCAAGGTTCTAGTTGAAGATGGCGAGCACATCCGGCTCGGTCAAGTATATGCTCGTCACTTGGCACAATCTCTGGTGGAAACCAAAGAACTGTTGAGCGCGAACATTCTTAATACAGCCTTCAACAGTGCCTACCCCGGTGGCGATGGTGTGTCTTTGATTAGCACAGCCCATCCAATCGTGAACGGTACATTCAGCAACCAATTGTCTACAGCCGCAGTTCTGTCACAAACATCTCTAGAACAGATGTTGATTCAGATCCGTCAAGCAGTGGACAATAATGGTAAGCGTATTCGTTTGGTTCCACGCCAATTGGTTGTGGCTCCGGGCAATATCTTCCAAGCTGAAGTTCTGCTGAAGAGCGTATTGAGAACTGGTAACGCTAACAACGACATCAACCCAATCAAGTCCATTGGACTTCTGGATGAGGGTGCCGCTGTTATTTCTCGTTTGACATCTGCAACAGCATGGTGGGTTCAGACTGATGCTCCAGAAGGCTTCAAGCTTCTGATGCGTCGTCGTCTGGAGAAGACCATGGAAGGTGACTTCGAGACTGATACCATGCGTTACAAGGCTACAGAACGCTACGCAGTGGGCTTTACTGACCCACGCTGTGCTTACGGTACGCCGGGAGTATAAAAATGTGGGGTCGGTGTAAAAGCTGACCCCTTTTTGGAACCTGAGTGGTTCAAGCCACAAGGAGAAAAAAATGCCTCAATTTAGTGATGATCTGTTTTTAGGTACCGCACAAGGATATATTGGTACCAATGTTTCAAGCGCCGAAGCAGTTATTGCTGGTTCAGTAACCCTGACCGTAATGACTGTGACTGCGATGTTATCTGGTGATTCTCTGTTACTCGGTCAATATGTGAACGGTACTGGGATAACTGCAAATTCTTATATTACTGCATTCGGTACAGGAGCTGGCGGCACGGGTACTTATACCCTGAGTGCATCCTCATCTGCTACTGGTGCGATAACCATGTACGCCGCAGGAAATGCAATCCTGAGCAACCCAGCACCAATGGAAGTTGGTGTCGGACCTCTAGGTCGTGTTTATTGCTACGATACAATTCCGCAAACACTGCAAGCCGCAAATATCGCCGCTTCACAAACTCCAGCCGCCGCTGGTGCGTTGACATTGACCGCAGGAACTTCTGCCAAGTCAGTTATCCGTACAGACGGCACTACCGTAATTCAACTGGATGTGCCTCGCGCAGTATCTATTTTCCTGACAACTGCTGGTACAGTTCGCACTTATACTGTAGCTGGATTTGACTATTATGGTCAGGCAATGTCTGAAAATATACTAACCGTTGCCAACGCTACTACCGCTGGGAAGAAGGCCTTCTATCAGATTACTTCTGTAACTGGCTTGGTAGGTGGATCTAGCACTGCTGTAACTGTAGGTACAACTGACAAGCTTGGCATGCCATTGCGTATAATCGATGCAGGATATGTTACTCGTGTTGGCTATAACAATATTCTTGCAGAAGATGCAGGCACATTTGTAGCCGCAGATATGACCACTCCAGCAACTACCACTACTGGCGATGTTCGTGGTACATACTTACCATCAAGTGCTACTAACGGCATTAAGCGTTTAGTAATTGGTGTAGCAACGGCAGGCATAGCATCAGGCCCTAATGCTACTCGTGTTGGCGCTCTTGGCGTAACCCAAGTTTAATAGGAGGCAGTCATGTCGAAATTTGCACCGATGGTAAAAATGAATACCACTGAGCCCTCAGTTATTCTGAAGTTAAAAAAGGGCGGCAAGGTAAAATCTAAAAAGAGCGAAGAGTACTGTGAAGAACATGGACACAAATCCATGAGTCATCAAGCCCCAGAAGATGGGGACTCTCCTAAGCGTCCTTCAATGGCGGCTCGTAACAAGGCTATGAAGCCAGTGGCTCGTAAAGCACCGGGTGGTGCAATGGGTGGTGTGCCTACCGCAAATCCAATGGGCGGTATGATGCCTATTGGTGCCCCAGCTCCCGATCCTCGTGCTAAACGTGCAATGCAACTTCGCAAAGCACTTACTGGCATGAAAAAGGGTGGAGCTACCACTAGCGCCATGACCAAAACTACTCTGAAGCCTAGCGTAGCGCCCTTCCTTGCTAAAATGAATCATACCAAGCCTGATAAAAAGGGTGGCAAGACTGGCGATATCAAGGTGAGCAATGCTGGTGGTTATAAAGCTGGCGGTACTACAAAAGCGTATGCCGCAGGTGGAACCATCGAAGGTAATGAGAAAAGCTTTGAAAATACCAAAATGAATACGACTCACGCATTCAGTGGTGGCAAAGACACTGGCGTAGTTCGTATGAGCAATGCAGGTGGCTACAAAAAGGGCGGTACGATCAAAGGTGGTGATTGGGAGAACCGTGCCGCTAATACCACACCAAAAGGCGTGTCTGGAACTAAGACTGGCGAAGTAAAAAAAGCCAACGCTGGTGGGTATAAGAGCGGAGGTAACACCTCAAAAAAAGCCTATGCCACGGGGGGTGATGTAGATATGGGTCAGGCTGACCGTACTCTGCGTCAATCTTCTCGTGGCGACGAAAATCGTTCGTATGATGTAGTCAACAAATCTGGAAAGGTAATTTCTAATCACAAATCTCAATCAGATGCACAGAGAGCTGTAATTAAAAATTGGGATGATGACTACAGTGTAAAACGAAAGTATGCGTCGGGGGGTAATGTTGTTGACGACGGCAAAGCAGTAAAAATGCCAAAGCACTTCGTCAGCCGCCCCGTGGCTAATAGTCTGCAATCAGGTACCTTTAAGCGTGGTGGCAAAGTAAAGCATCACGCCGCTGGTGGTTCTGAAGAGCCATTTGGTACATTTGAGGATGTTGATAGCGCAAGCGTTGCCAAAAAAGCAAAGCCTGCTCCAAAGCCATCCAAGTCGAAAGAAGAGGCTGATCGTATAAAATTGCGCAATGAGGGCATGAATATGTTTGATGATCAGTCTGCTAAAGCCAAAGGCGGTAAAGTCGATAGTCCAATCAAAGGAACCCGTAAAGTGGCTTCCTATGGGGACGAAGATCATACCGTACAGGTTAGATTTGATCCTGACTGGCAAGATTATCAAGTGCATCATTACAAGCATGGTAAGCATCTAGGCGAAGGCCCTGTCTCTTACCATGGCATGGATAAAGAAGAAGCTCATGACAATGCTAAATCTTTCGTAAAGAAGTAAAATAGATGAGGGGTTCGCCCCTCGTTTATTCATCTAGGAGAATTTGAATGCGACCACAATTTTATGGCCCGTATACGCCTGCGGTAGCTTTGACAACAGCGTTTAACGCTCAAGGATTTACTAGCACTGGCGCGGCAACAGCCCCAACCACAACAACCACTTCAGATGGATTGGCGCATTATGTGACGCTAACATCACCCGTCCAAGCCACTTTGGCTGGCATAAATTTTACGATTGTCGGGACAGATCCAGATGGTCACAGTATAAGTGAGACGATTGCTGGCCCAGCCAGTGCGGCAACAGTTACAAGCACTAAATTCTTTAAGACTATTGTAACCATTCAGCCATCAGCAACTATGGGGGCTTTGACACTTGCTGTAGGTATTGCGGTCACAGCCATTACCCCAACAATTGCACTGACCAATTCAGTGGCGGCGGCAAGCATGACGGTTGCGGTGACAGGTACAATCAATTACACAATGTATGAAACATTTTCAAATGTCTATGTGCATAGTGCAAATTCAGTTTCTACGCCAATTACCGCTTTGACAGCTAAAACGGCAAACACCTCTGGAACTGCCTCAGTTAGCGCCACTGGTGTTATTTTGCTGATTAATTCAGTAACTGCCAGCGCAACCGTTACTACTTGGCTAAATCAAAGTAGTGCTGGATTGGCTTAATCATGAAAGTTGGTAACTTAGGAGAAATTTATGGAATACAGTCCTTGGGCTAAAATTAACAAATCTCTCAAAGAGAAGCAGAAATTAATCAAGGCTCCTCCTGCTCCATCTACGGATAGCAAGATTGATTTAAAGGATTGCAAGGTCAATACAGCAGAGAAGAGAAGTAACTGTCACAAACACTTTTGAGGTGATCCATGGCTTATAGCGGTACTGTCGGAACAACTGTAATCACCGTACAGAACTTTATAGATCAAGGTGCTCGTTTATCAGGCAAGCTCGCAGAAGAGCTGACTAATGAACAGGTAAGTGCGTCTAAACAAGCCCTGTTTTTCGTTCTGAGCAATCTGATCAACCAAGGCATCAACTATTGGGCTATTAGCAAGGCTGTATACGGCCTTCAGCCCAATCAATATGAGTACAGCCTACCCTTGGGTGGGGTTGACGTTTTAAACGCCTTATATCGCACTATGACGCGTCCAGATGGACTCTATACCTCCAGCGCTGGTGGAACTGTCACAAACATCTACAATAGCAACATAACCAACTATTGCCAGCAAACTTCACCCAATGGCAATTTTGTCGTGGATTACTCCGCCGCCTCACCACAGTACATCGGCTCGATCGGCATAATGCCTTATGTGGCCGCAGGATCTGCGGTATGGAACTATTACTTCCAATCATCACCAGATGGCGTCACTTGGACAACATTATTTACTGGAACCAACGTACCAGTGAAGGATGGTCAGTGGATTTTTCAAGACATTGAGCCGGGCACGAAGGTTGAATTTTACAGAATGCAAGCCTTCGGGGGCACGACACTCGCCCTGTACGAATGGTATCTAGGTATCAATTCAACAGAGATTACTATGGCTCGTTTGAATCGTGACGACTATACGAACCTGCCAAACAAGAACTTTACCGCTAATCAGCCGTACCAATTCTGGTTCAATCGCCAGATTCCGCAATCAAAAATAACTCTATGGCCTACGCCATCGAATGCTTTTGTACAAATGACGGTATGGTATTCACGCCAGATACAGGATGTTGGCGCATTGAGCGGTGAACTTGAGATACCACAGCGGTGGAATCAGGCCATTCAATTCTTGTTGGCGCACCAAATGAGCATGGTCCTGCCTAACGTAGATCTAGCTAGGACTACATACTTGGAAGGTCAGGCACAGAATTACTTTATTATGGCTGAGAATGAAGAGAGGGATAAATCCCCAATCTACTTCAGCCCAAACATTTCCGTATACACAAAGTAGATTATGCCTACATGGTTACAGACTAGTGGTAACGCGCTAATTGCGATCTTCATCTGCGGTAGATGCAAGATGAAACGCGCAATTGTTGACGCTTTGCCTGACCCAAACTTTCCGGGTCTACAAGTATGCAATCGTGGATGTGCAGACCAAAAAGACCCATACCGCTTACCTGCTAGACAAACGGAGCGGATTTCGCTTCGCTTCCCTAGACCAGACGCAAGCGTGGCAGTTTCGGCAGAGAATTTACTTCTCCCAGATAATCTTGTTCTCTCACCATACGGTGGTGCGATTCTGGCTACAGAACAAGGTACAGGAACTGTGGTCACTGGCAATAGTGGCTTACTGAGCCCACAACCGTAACATGTCAATCAATGTAAGCATTACCCAATTACCCATTGCCATGCCACTGAGTGGTACGGAGGCAGTTCCAGTCGTACAGGGTGGGGTAACAGTACAAACTACGGCTGGCGCTCTGGCAGGAGCAGGAGCGCTAAACTACCCATTCTTGACTGTTGGATCGACTTCAGGACTCGCCCAAGCACGTTATTTAACTGCCACAACTGGGCTGTCATTAACTGACACTGGCGCTGGGGGCATGCTCTCAATTAACATGACAGGGGCGAGTTCAGTACTAAATGCCGCTGGAGTTGGCATCATTGTTAAGGATGGAACCAGTACAGTAATCAATCGTCAATTGACGGTCGGAAGCGGTATGACCATAGCCAATGCAGACGGAACTGCTGGCAACCCTTTAATTGGCGTTAATACCAATCTCCAAAACCTGTCAAGCCTCAGTGGCATTGGGTTGGTGACAGTTAATGGGTCCATATTTACCCAGACAACAATCGTCGGCACTACTAATCAGATTAGTATTGCCAATGGAAATGCGAATGGCGGATCACCCACTATATCCATAGCTGACAATGTAATCTTGTCTGGGTCAGGAGGCGTTCAAGTACCACTTGGAGGGACGGCAACACGACTGCCTGTCAACGGGGTTATCCGTTACAACACCGACCTTGCCGTATTTGAATTTTATCAAGCAGGCGCATGGGCGGTACTACCTTCTGGTGGAGTGACTACATTCTCAGCAGGAACAACTGGATTAACTCCTGCTACCGCTACCTCTGGTGCCATTACGCTGTCAGGCATACTGGCTGTACCCAATGGAGGTACTGGTGTTAACACTAGTACAGGATCTGGTAGCAATGTCCTATCCACAAACCCTACGCTAATTACTCCAGCTCTTGGAACACCATCTGCATTGGTTGGAACCAACATCACAGGCACAGCCTCTGGACTAACCGCAGGAAGCGTCACCACAAACGCTAATCTTACAGGCCCCATTACCTCTGTTGGCAATGCAACTGGCATAGCAAGCCAGACAGGCACGGGCACGACATTTGTAATGTCTATCAGCCCTATATTGACAACACCAAATCTTGGAACTCCAAGCACTTTGGTGGCAACCAATATCACAGGAACAGCATCTGGACTGACAGCGGGGACTGTAACAACAAATGCCAATTTAACAGGCGAGGCCACCTCTACAGGTAATGCTGTAACACTGACCAACTCTGCCGTAATCGGCAAGGTACTAACTGGTTATGTATCAGGAGCTGGAGTAGTTTCCTCTACAGACACCATTCTGCAAGCCATACAAAAGCTAAACGGTAATGGAGGTGGTGGTGGGAGTGGGACAGTAACCTCTGTAGCCGCATTAACTCTTGGAACCACAGGAACTGATTTAAGCTCTACAGTAGCCACTGGCACCACCACGCCAGTTATAACGCTGAATGTACCTACAGCATCCGCCACCAATAGAGGGGCTTTGAGTGCCGCAGATTGGATAACATTTAATGGCAAGGGGGCAGGAACGGTAACTACCGTAGGATTCACTGGTGGCTTAATTTCAGTGGCAACTGCCACTACAACTCCAGCATTGACAGTAGCAGGAACTTCTGGCGGTATACCTTACTTCTCCTCTGGAACAGCTTGGGCAACATCAGCCGCGTTAGCCGCTGGAGCTTTAGTGCAAGGTGGAGGTGCTGGTCTAGCACCTTCTACTATCACTACTGGAACTGGTGTTGTAACCGCTTTAGGTGTTGCTGTAGGATCGGTAGGTGCATTTCTAGTTAATGGTGGCGTACTAGGAACGCCTTCTAGTGGCACAGTAACCAACCTGACTGGAACTGCATCCATCAACATTAACGGCACTGTAGGTGCCACTACAGCCAATACAGGAGCGTTTACGACTCTAGGTGCTACTGGAGCCGTAACATTAAGCCCAGCCAACTTAGCGGTAACCATCAGCCCATCTGGAACAGGGACTGTCACCATATCACCAGTGGGTGCTTTAACAGTCAATCCTACTGCCGCCAGCACACTAAATAATTGCTCCATTGGTGCCACAACAGCACTAGCTGGAACATTCACTGCGTTCTCTGCCACTTCTAACGCAGTAGGATCAGTATCTGCGGCGGCTGGTGGCAAGACATCCGTAACCGCTGTAGCTGGCTCGTTGACTCTAGCCACGGGCGGCGTGACTATAGCCTCACAAGTCATGTCGGCAACTGGAGTCTGGAGGATTACAGCATATGGCACTTATGCCGCATCATCATCTGCAACAGTGAGAAGCTTCACATTAGGGTGCTTCTGGGGCGCAACCGCATTAACTGCTATCAATGCTGGCGTGGTATTGGCGAGCGTGGCACAAACATCCAACTGGAGCGTAGAGCTTGAAATATCAGGGTCTTCTGCAACAGCGGCATGGTGTACAGGAATGTTTAGTGGCAACGTCACAACAGCCTTAGCAACCGCTATACCCCAAAATGTTATAGCCACTGCCGCGTCAGTCACTGCGCTTACTACCACATCTACTTTAGACTTTAGGGTAGGTCAAACTGGTACGGCAGTTGCAGGAGATATAATTAACGTGCATTCTGTGATCTTGGAAAGAATCAAATAATGGGAACAGGGTATGTGGCAGTTACCACAAATACTGTATTGACATATAATTACACCAACCATACATTAAGAGGCATCAAATGGCGCAAAGTGGCTACACCCCAATACTAGTTTACGCGAGTGGTACAGCATCTAATGTACCGTTAGCGGCAAATTTAACGAGTAGTGCAAGCGGAGCAGAGCTTGCCCTTAACTACACTGACGGCAAGTTATATTATAAAAATAACTCTGGTGTAGTCACATTGCTGGCATCTTCAGCCGCCAATGCTCCAGTCTTGACGTTCTCAGGTGGAACTACAGGCTTAACACCTAGTTCAGCCACATCTGGCGCTGTAACCCTCGCAGGAACTCTTGCAGTAGCTAACGGAGGTACAGGAGTAACAATCTCAACTGGTACTGGTGCTGTTGTATTATCTACCTCACCTACTCTAGTAACGCCTGCTCTTGGTACTCCTACGGCTCTTGTAGGCACTAATATAACAGGTACTGCCACTGCCTTTAACATTAATGGCACAGTAGGGGCTACAACACCAGCAGCGGGTAGCTTTACTACGGTGAGTGCTACAGGTGTATCTACTTTTGCCGCAGGAACAGCATTACTGCCAGCACTAACAACAACAGGCGATACCAACACAGGCGTATGGTTCCCTGCTTCCGATACGATTGCGGCAAGCACAGGCGGTACAGAACGTATGCGTATTGATTCTTCTGGTAACGTGGGGATAGGAACTATCGCTAGTGCGGCTAGTACAAAATTTACCATATCAGGTCAATCAGAGGCAATTAGAGCAATTAATGATAGCGCATATCTAGCTTTTTATAATACTGCAAATACAGTACGTTCAGGATATATACAATTTGGCGCAGCAACCCCTGCAACAATTAGCGTAGAAATAGCACAACCATTAGTATTTTCTACCACAGCTACAGAACGTATGCGCATTGACTCCAGTGGCAACGTGGGGATTGGTACTAGTAGCCCTAACAATAAATTACAAGTGCAAGCAGGAAACTATGTAAATGTAGCTGCTTCTATTTCTCAAGGTTCAGCAACGACAGGTAATGCTTCTCAGTTATTACTCCAAGATAGCACATATATATTAGGCTCATTAACTGCGTATGGTAGTGCTTACGGTAGTTCTTTAACTAGTGGTGTGATGGTTAGTTCAAATTCTGTTATTACAACTGGTTCTGCTGCTAATTATTCTAGCACTAATTTTGCGAGTAAGTATATACAAGCAAACGGCACACATTCTTGGTTCACAGCCCCATCAGGCACAGCAGGAAACGCCATAACCTTCACCCAAGCAATGACATTAGATGCTAGTGGTGGACTGCAAACACTTAACACTATCGGTGTAGGCAACGCAACACCTTCCACCTCAGGCGCAGGTATCACATTTCCTGCTACACAATCAGCTAGTACAGACGCTAATACACTAGATGATTATGAAGAAGGTACTTGGGCTATTGCAGATTTAAGTGGGGCTGGGTTAGGATTTACAATAGACCATGCTGTATATACTAAAATAGGTAATCTTGTTACTGCCAATGCGTACATCACGTTTCCAGCAACAGCAAGCGTACTAACAGCAAAAATTAGTTTGCCCTTTGCGGCATTAAAATATGATGCGGGCGTTTTATCTTCTAATTCAGCATCTTTGGCTACATCTTGTTTAAGCATTGGCGCGGGGGCGGCTGTTTCTGTTAGAAACAATGTATTTACAGCATTAACAAATGTAGATTTGTCAGGCGCAAACATACTATTTTCAATAAGTTATACAGTTTAATTAACTACACCATATTAGTGTAGTCAGACACTTAAAAGGAGAAACACAAATGGCACTTACAGAAGAAAAAGTAATAGACCAAATCACAGTCACAGAGAACGGCACTATCCTCTACCGTGAGGCTACTCGCATTTTAAAAGATGGTGAGCAGATAGCACAAACCTATCACCGTTCTAGCCTAGCCCCAGCGAGTGACTTAACAGGCGTGCCAGAAAACGTAGTGGCGATTGCTAACGTGGCTTGGACAGCAGAAGTCGTAACAGCTTATCAAGAATCTCAAGCGTATAGGAAAATAAAATGACAACATTAACATGGTCAATAGATTGGCTACAAGCCTCAACTCAAGAAATTAATGGTCACGCAGAAGTTGTATTATCGGCTGGCTGGAGATTGACAGGTGTAGATGGTGAGTTTTCAGCATCAGCTTATGGCTCAGTATCTTTCCCACAACCTGAAGTAGGTGGTTCTTATACACCTTACGCAGACTTAACCCAAGACCAAGTACTGGGCTGGGTATGGGAAAATGGTGTTGATAAAGATGCAGCAGAGGCTTCTGTAACAGCGCAAGTAGCAAACTTAGTAAATCCTCCAGTAGTGACGCCACCGCTACCGTGGGCTGTTTAAATAGTGGCATAACTTAAAAGGAAATAACAATGGCTGAAACCAAAAAAACCCCCATTACTATTGACGATGTAGAGTACGTTTTTGAAGATATGACTCCGCAACAACAAGCAATGGTTAATCATATTACTGACCTAGACCGTAAGATTGGTTCATCTCAGTTTAACCTAGACCAGCTTAGTGTCGGTAAAGACGCATTTGTAAAGATGCTTAAAGCAGCACTAGAAGCTGTTGAGGCAGAAGTAGTAGCGTAATGGAAAAACTACTCGCACTACTATCAAGCAAGTATATCCCAGTGCCGTTGGATAAACAGGCTCACTTCTCTGTAGGTGCGCTATTATCATTCACAGCATACTTTGCTCTTGGATACTGGGCTATCGTGCCAGTAATGGTAGTTGCTGCGCTAAAAGAAGTGTACGACTATTATCACCCTAACCATACAGCAGACATCTGGGATTGGATAGCTACTACGCTTGGTGGTGTATGTGGTATTGTAATTGCACAGTT
>SESD01000735.1_pt1 | contig 19638 bp, 16 predicted proteins | sample 3171411 | NCBI WGS metagenome assembly SESD01 (sample SAMN06051880, study PRJNA518727) | freshwater metagenome | biome: subpolar coniferous forest; feature: holomictic lake; material: water; isolation source: holomictic Lake 442, 16.5 m depth | place: Canada: near Kenora, Ontario | collected...
GGCACAAGGTCGATTACAATCCGAAGAAGATTTCGGCAATGTCATTTTACGTGTTAATAAAACCGGCTCAACAGTCCGAATTAAAGACGTAGGTCGCATTGAACTAGGTGCGCAAAATTACTCGGTATCCAGTCGCCTAAATGGACAACCTACAGCGCTGATTGCGCTTTACCAATTACCCGGATCCAACGCACTTGATGCAGCCAACGGTGCCAAAGCATTAATGGCTGAACAAAAAAAGAGTTTTCCAGCAGACCTAGATTATGCCGTCGCGCTGGATACTACTTTGGCAGTTACGGCAGGCATTGATGATATTGTTCAAACACTGTTTGAAGCCTTAGTACTGGTTATTATCGTTGTTTACCTGTTTTTACAAAGTTGGCGAGCTACACTGATTCCTTTGCTCGCGGTTCCGGTAGCTTTAATCGGTACGTTTGCCTTTTTCCCCTTGTTTGGTTTTTCTATTAATACGTTATCGCTATTCGGCTTGGTGCTGGCTGTTGGATTGGTAATTGATGATGCAATTGTTGTTGTTGAAGCAGTAGAGCATCATATTGAGAAAGGTCTTTCACCAAAAGATGCTGCGCTTAAAGCAATGGAAGAAGTATCGGGTCCCGTTATTGCAATTGCCATTATTCTAAGTGCCGTATTTATACCTACAGCCTTTATTCCAGGGATTACCGGTCGTCTTTATCAACCGTTTGCAGTGACAATGGCTGTTTCAGTTGCACTATCAGCTTTTAATGCTTTAACACTAACACCTGCATTATGCGCACTGATGCTAAAGCCAAAAGCAGAACAGAAAAGCACTAGCTTATTGCAACGTTTTTTTGATGGATTTAATCGTATATTTGGTCGCATTACCGATGGTTACGTTGGCGTTTGTAACACCCTTATTCGCCGCAGTTTTTTTGGATTAATGATTTTACTCGCACTGGCCTTATCTGCAGGTTTTTTAGGGCACAAAATACCAGCCAGCTTTTTACCCGATGAAGACCAAGGGTACATTTACGGTGCACTGCAATTGCCAAATGCTTCATCACTTCAAAGAACCAGTGAAATAGCCAAACAAGTTGAAGATGTATTAAAAAACACACCAGGTGTTAAATATTATTCAACAGTACTTGGCTATAACATGCTTAGTCAAGCCAATACCACCTACAACGCATTTTTCTTTATTACTCTTGATGATTGGGCAAATCGTACCGCAGCGGATGAACAATACACAGCCATTAAATTATCGATCAATAAAGAATTGCGAAAACTACCGGGGGCAATTGCTTTAGTATTTCCACCACCAGCCATACCAGGTGTCGGAACCTCTGGCGGAGTCAGCTTTGTGCTAGAAGATAGAGGTGGAAGTACAGTCGAATTTTTGGCCGAAAATACTGATAAATTTATAAAAGCAGCTCAGCAGCGACCTGAATTGACCGGAATTTTTACGACACTTATAGCTGCAACACCTCAGCTATATGTTGATGTTGATAAAGATAAGGTCATTAAGCAAGGTGTAAATTTGGCCGATGTCTACCAGACCATGCAGTATTACATGGGTAGCGGTTTTATTAACTACTTTAACCGTTTTGGACGACAGTGGCAGGTTTATCTTGAAGCTGAAGGTGAATATCGAAAAACACCCGATCCCTTAGGTCAGTTTTATGTGCGTAACAAAAGCGGCACCACCGTGCCTTTATCAGCGGTGACCAATATAAGTGAGACAAGTGGTCCTGAATTTACAATGCGTTACAACCTTTACCGTAGCGCCTTAATTAATGCTGCGGCTAATCCGGGTTATACTTCAGCACAAGCAATGCAAGCACTTGAAGAAGTTTTTGCGCAAACCATGCCCAGCACTATGGGCTACGATTATATGGGTATGAGTTATCAAGAAAAAATTGCCCAACAAGGTCTTTCTCCCATTGTTATTTTTGGTTTTTCATTACTGTGTGTATTTTTAATTTTAGCGGCACTCTATGAAAGCTGGAGCTTACCTTTTAGTGTTTTATTAGGCACTCCCATTGCAATATTTGGAGCCTTTGCTGCCTTAATGGTCGGGCAATACGCCAATAATGTTTATGCGCAAATCGGATTAGTAATGCTGATTGGTTTAGCGGCAAAGAACGCGATATTGATTGTTGAATTTGCCAAAATGGGTGTAGAACAAGGTAAACCCATTATAGATGCCACTTTAGAAGGTGCGCGTGTCAGATTACGACCAATCTTAATGACTAGTTTTGCTTTTATTTTAGGCTGCGTACCCTTAGCCTTAGCTGATGGTGCAGGTGCTTTGGGGCGACAAGTTATTGGTTATGTTGTTATTGGAGGAATGGCAACCGCTTCATTTATTGCTATATTCTTTGTTCCTTTAAGTTTTTATGTTGTTGAAAAACTATCTCGTCGAAATAAAACCGAGATTATTGTCGACAGCCAAAAGGAGCAGAATCGTGAATAAATTGTTTTTGTTACTGAGCCTGTTCCTAACAGCTTGCTTTAAGGTAGGGCCTGATTATAAACCCCCTGAAATTGTTACGCCCACTCATTGGCGAAACACGGAAACAGACACTCTGCTTAATGCCACAAATAGTCAATGGTGGAATCAGCTAGGAGATCCCGTGTTGGACAACCTGATAAAGCAATCTATTCAAGGTAATTATGATTTAAAAATTGCGATTGCCAATGTCGAGCAATACATGGGTTTATATGGCTCGACACGCTCTAATTTGTTTCCGCAGATTTCAGGTTCATTTAACTACCAACACCCACAATTAACTACTTCACCGCAGTTTAAACCTAACAGTGATTATTTGAATTTAGGTGGAGGAATGAACTGGCAAATTGATATTTGGGGGGCCTTAAGACGCGCCAATGAAGCGGCAATGGCAGATCTTCTTAGCCAAGAAGCTACCCAACAAGCCGTCATGTTAACCTTAGTTAGTCAAGTCGCGCAAAATTACATCAAGTTACGCCAACTTGACCGGCAACTAGAAATAACCATAGAAACTGTCGCATCGCTTAAAGAAGGCTTACGCCTCAACACTATTCGTTTCAAAGAAGGCTATACCTCTAATTTGGAAGTGCAACAAACTGATTCAGAATACCAACGTCGTAGTGCGCAAATTCCTCAATATGAACAAAGTATCGCCCTAACAGAAAATGCACTTAATGTTTTATTAGGCAAAAATCCGGGCCCAATTAAGCGAGGTTTACCTATAGATAAACTCAAACTACCCTCGATACCTGCCGGCTTGCCTTCAGATTTATTAATTAGACGACCTGATATCGCACAGGCAGAGCAACAATTAATTTCCGCCAATGCTCAAATCGGTGTTGCCCGCGCTCAATACTTCCCCAATATTTCTCTAACCGGAAACGTAGGTCAGATTAGCTCACAAGCAGCCAGTCTTTTCGCACCCGGTGCGAATTTTTGGACCATCGGTTCAGCAATAGCCACACCCATATTTACTGCCGGTCAAATAGCAGGGCAAGTGCAAGCCGCAGAAGCTTTTCAGCAAGCGGCTTTGGCCAATTACAAACTAACCATTATTTCCGGCTTTAGTGAATTTGAAAATGCACTGGTCAGTGTGATAAAAACCAAAGAGCAAAACGAAAAGCAACTCGCTCGTGTTGAGGCCAATAAAAAATACTTCAATCTTTCTCGAATCCGTTATGAAGAAGGTTATGTAGATTATATGAATGAATTAGATGCCATCAGACAACTATTTGACGCTAAAATTGATGAAACCACGGCACTTGCAGCAACGTTTAACTCGACTATTGACTTATACCTTGCCATGGGTGGCGGTTGGATAGCACAAGAAGAAAAATCAGATAATATACCTAAGCCCACCGACGCTTCGTACTTCCCCTAAATAGCTTTAGTTATTAAATAACCTATAATTTGGCGAAAAATATATCTAACTCGGTGTCATTACTATTGACCATCGGTTATCTACTATTGCATATTTAGATCGGAGTTTAGTATTTGATAAGAGCCGTATCGTTGAAGATGGCGAACACAACCAACTCTTGACTAAAAATGGGTTATATCATCTCATGTGGGCCATGCAAGTCGGTGATTTCTTTCTGGAAGAAGAAGTTAAAACATGAGTAGCATAAAGATTAGTTCCTATTCATAACAAATAAAAATCAACTTCCTGATAGTACATTTATTCCGTTAATGGACCTTCAAAAATTATTCATCATCTCTTTTCACATCAATTATCAGTTCTCCATCCGCATCTTCGGACAGTAAAAATAAGATTGGCGCACAACAAACTGCACAATCTTCATAATATTGCTGAGGCCCAGCCGATGTATCTACTAATACATCAAGTGCTTCGCCACAATAGGGGCAGTAAATAATAATCTCGTCCAATTCTTGCATAAATTAAACCTTTCTAAGTAGAGCATCCATCCAGCACATAGGCAGAATTCGTTTGAGAACAGCAAATAAATAAGTTGGAAAAGTGACGTAATATCGCATCTTAGGCTTTTTTGATTCAAGTGCATGGATTACTTTATCTACAACTGCCTTAGCCGGCAAGGTAAAAGCTACAGCAGCACCTTCTTTTTGCAAACGAGTTTCCATAGCTTCATAAGCATCATTATGAAAACTGCGTACAGGGTCTATATTTTTTTTATATAAGGCATACGAGTTTATTCTAAATTCGCTTAAAATTGGTCCCGGTTCTATCAGTGAAATATGAATATTTGTGCCAAATAACTCCAAGCGCAAAGTATCAGCCAATCCCTCTAAAGCAAACTTACTCGCATTATAAGCACCACGATATCGCATAGCGACCAAACCCAATATGGAACTATTGTAGATAATGCGGCCATGACCTTGTTTACGCATTATTGGTATAAGCAGATTAGTCAGTTCATGAGTGCCAAACAAATTCGTTTCGAACTGAAACCTGAGTACATCACGACTTAAATCCTCAACCGCGCCTGGTTGGCCAAAAGCACCATTATTAAATAACGCATCACAACGCCCACCCGTTAATTCAAGCATATCAATTACCGCTTGTTTTATGCTGTAAGTATCTGCCAAATCCAGTTGGATAGCTGTAAAACCCTCTTCTTTTAAACGAGCAACATCTTTTGATTTTCTTGCTGTTGCAATAACTTGATGGCCTCTATTTTTTAATTCTAAAGCAGTGCTATAACCGATGCCAGACGAACAGCCAGTAATTAAGATCGTTTTTGATACTTTCATGTGTTCAACTACTTTATTAATGCCCGTTCATTAAAATAGAAAGACTTACCGCTGCTGCAATTAATTAAAAATGTCAGTTCATCTTTAGTGCTTTTACTGTTTAATTCATCCGATTCAACACGAATACACTGATTAGTGGCCAAAGCTTTTTCAGCCGCTTGCCTCCTTAGGCGTTCAATATCGGCTAATCTGGCTTGGTAAGTCTTTACCAAAACCGGTAATTTTTCCGGAACATATGGAGGAATGGCATAAGCTGAAAATTTATCCGGATTATTTTTTATAAGAATCTGATTCTTTGAACTTTCGCTAATAGCTTCTAGGTTTATCTCAACTTGCCTTTTAACTAATTGCTCTTGTTCCAGTTTTTGTTTTTCAAGTTCAACTTGTTCATCTTTTTGCTCAAGATTCTGCTGTTTATTTCTATCATCCAGATTGGTAGCCGTACCTGTTTTAATGTTAATTTCAACATTATCACGTCCTATTTGGCAAGGACTAGCCCGATACTCAGTATTACCATTAGCATCAGTGCATTTATAAATACCCGCAAAAGCAAAAGCTGAAAAAAAGCAACCCAAGATAATTAGTGTAAATCTCATATCTTTCTTAAATGATGGTTATAAAAACAAAATATTAAATAATTATAAGCGATTTTAACTAGTTAGAAATACACATAAAATAACGCAGACATTAACTGTGGCCGCAATAACCTAAGTATAAACTATTTATTTGCTCACCATTTAAAGTCAAACCGGCCAAAGATACTTTAATTGTCGACGGAGTTCGCAGACAAAAAACCTTTATTGATGTAGCGCACTTTTTTAATTCTAAATATTGATTAAATAGCAACCTGTTGGCGCCATTCAACAGTTTCCTTAAAAAATTGACATTCGATGAAGAATTAAAAATGAGTACAGATACACTAGAAAAAGATAATTTCTGGCTTTATGTAGGCGGCCTTGTTTTTGTAGTGGTTGTTTTAGTAGTTTTTATTAAAAGCAATGAACATGGCAAATACGAAACTACTACAAAAGCAATTGCTGAAGACTCCAATGTTGTAACTCATGTAAGCAAAAATAATTAACCAACATTTAAAATCTTTTTTTGTTTATAGTACTAAAGCTTATCTTTGATTATTTTTTAAGCCGTTTAAAAAATCCTCGTTACATTGGGCTGTTTAATTACTAGGTCGTATAAAAATTAGACAGCTCTTTTTTATTAATTATTTTTAATTGCTTGGATTTTACTTGAATTAGTTTACGTGCTTGAAAAAGATGCATGATTCGACTTACTGTTTCATGAGCGATACCCAGATGATTTCCTATCTCTTCTCTAGACATACTCAAGCGAAACTCCATTTCGGAATAACCACGAAGTCGAAACCGTTCTGAAATATGCAAAATGAAACATGCCACCCGCTCTTCAGCAGTTCGACGACTTAACATGACTTTATTTACTTGAGAATCGTACTGATTACAAGATCTTTGAAGCAACATGTAACTTAAAGCGGGTGTATTAGCAGCTAATTGTTCAATCTTATGAGCCGGTAAATGACAATAACTCAAAGTCTCCAAAGCGATAGCTGTACAATTATGTATTTGAGAAGACAAACCATCAAATCCAAGTATTTCTCCTGGCAGAATAAAATCCACAAGTAACTCATTGCCAGTTTGATCAAAACTCATTAATTTTGCGCTACCAGAACGCAATGCTATCAATCCCCTAAATGGACTACCGGCATGATATATAGCCTCACCTTTTTGACGAATATTATTCCAATTAACCAATAAACCAAGCTCAGCTACTTCACTGTGACTCAGTCCCTTAGGAATACATAAATTATCCAAATTACAATTTGTGCAAGTAACGGCTGTCTTGGTTGTTGATGAACTTGTAATAAAATCAGTCATTTATTTTAATAATGCTTAAAGTCCTGCCGGGCACATTTTAGATGCCAAACATCACCTACAAATAAAGTGGTAATGTATTATAAGCTTTTTAACTAGGCTTGAAATCTCATAAACTTGCAAAGTAAGTTTTGCTTGCCTTTAAGTCAATAAAGTTATTTTATGAAGAAGCATCTTCTTTATAACGACGACTAACCAACAAAAAAAATACTGCCGTTATAAACATTATCCCGGTAAAAAACCAAAAATAATTAGCGCCAGCTAGCTTACTGCTACCGTCGTCATTTTGAATAAAAAAATTAACAGCACTGGTAAAAAGATTACCTATAGCTACTGACAAAAAATAAAACGCCATCACAAAAGACTTCATGGTTTTAGGAGCTTGGGTATAAGAAAACTCTAGACAGGTTATCGAAACCATAACTTCGGCTGAGGTTAACAAGCCATAAGCCAATAGCTGAAAGGATATATGAGGGACTAAACCAGTATCCAGTTGCATTTGTATAAAACTGGTTATAGCAAAAGCAATAACCGTTATAAATAAGCCAATCGTCATTTTTCTTAGAGCCGTTAACACAAAAAAACGGTTTAAAAATGGATAAACACGGTATGAAAATAAAGGCACCAACAACATAATCAATAAAGGATTAGCCGCCTGTATTTGTGACGGTAGTAATTCAAATCCAAATACCATACGATTCATTTTTTGAGCCTGAACTATCCATGATGATCCTGTCTGGTCAAATAAAGCCCAGAATACGGCAATAAAGGCATAAATAGAGCTAAGTTTACCTAGGCTTTTTATGCCGACCTGACTGAACATTTCTTTAACAAAGTTTATACCAGCAGGCTGAATATGCACAAAACGATACCTTCCTGACCAGAATGTTATTGTTGCCAATAACATTAATAACCCCGGCAATGCAAAGGCAACAGCCGGACCATAGTGATCCAATAACCAAGGAATAATCAACATTGCAGTAAATGCGCCAAAATTAATGGCAAAATAAAACCAGCTATAGACCTTAGTCATAAGATATTTGTTGGCAATGCAAAACTGATCTCCAATATGTGCTGAAACACAGGGTTTTATTCCTCCAGCTCCCATAGCAATAAGCGCTTGTCCTAGCAGCAATCCCATTCGGGTATTATCAATGGCAAGCGCAAAATGACCCAGGCAATAAATCAGCGATAAAAAGATAATTGTTCTGTATTTACCAAGCAAGCCATCAGCCAATAAGGCGCCGAACAACGGCATAAAATAAACAACCGACACAAATAAATGAAAATAACCTTGCGCCTCATTTTCTGACATAACATCCAATTGGCCGGATGAATTCATCAAATACTGGGTCATAAAAACCACTAATATAGCTCGCATTCCGTAATAACTAAAGCGTTCAGCGGCTTCATTACCAATAATATAAGGTATGCCGGATGGCAAGGTGTTTGACGCATCAGGCAAGGTTTTATAATGAGTCATTTATCTCTTTTTTTTATTAAAAATAATTTTTGTTCATGATTCTGGCAATAAACTTCTTTGCACAGCCTTTCATTTTGGACATCAATCACTAGACTATGAAATCTACTGATTTAAATGGTTATAATTTTATGTACTTAGTTTAAGACAAATTAACAATAACATTATGTTCCCTAAACTCATATCCGGTTAGAATAGGGAACCTTTTAGTAAAAAGATTGTTTATAACATTACGCGACAACCTAATGGTATTGTAAGTTTATCACTTAAGGGTTATCTGAATAATATACGTCAAGTTAACTGGATGTATCGCTTTTATACTATGGATTAAATATAACTCATATCATGTCAGAACATAACAGCAAACAAAAACCCTCTAAAGCTTCATCTCAAACCCTGTTAATTAGTTTAAAAAATTACATTAATCAGGAAATTATTGGCCAGGATATCCTTGTTGAAAGGATGCTTATCGGCTTGTTGGCCGATGGTCATATTCTGGTTGAAGGCGCGCCGGGGCTTGCCAAAACCAGAGCCATTAATGTGTTAAGTAAAGGTATTCAGGGTGATTTTCATCGCGTACAGTTCACGCCTGATTTATTGCCTGCAGATTTAACAGGAACGGAGATTTATCGACCTCAACAAGGCACGTTTGAATTTCAAAAAGGACCTTTATTTCATAATCTAATATTGGCTGATGAAATTAACCGCTCACCGGCCAAAGTTCAAGCGGCGTTATTGGAAGCAATGGCTGAGAGACAAATAACAGTGGGGCAAGCTACTTATCCTTTACCAAAATTATTTATGGTAATGGCCACTCAAAACCCTATTGAACAGGAAGGAACCTATCCTTTACCTGAAGCGCAACTGGATCGTTTTTTACTGCATGTAAAAGTGGATTATCCCAAAGCTGAGCATGAAAAAAGCATTCTGCATCTGGCAAGATCGGAGGCACGTTCAGAATCAACAAAAAGCACTGATAAATTTGAACCTATTAGTCAAAGTACCTTATTCGATGCACGTAATGAAGTACTTGATATTTACATGACCGAAGGTCTTGAAGATTATTTACTACAAATAATCCTCGCTACTCGTAATCCCTCGGCTTATGGATCAGACCTAGCCTCATGGTTGCAATATGGAGCCAGTCCAAGAGCCAGTATAGCTCTTGATCGCTGCTCAAGAGCTAAAGCTTGGTTATCGCAACGAGACTTTGTAGGTCCGGAAGACATTCAGGAAATGGCTTTTGATGTATTGAGGCATCGCCTTATTTTATCTTATGAAGCTGAAGCAGAAGGCATTACTACCGATCATTTTATTAAAGAACTTATTTCCAGGATTGCTGTACCTTGATGCTTTTTAATAAACAAGCTAAGCCTATTAGCCAAGCAAAGCATGAACTGGTTTCTGTTTCGTTAAAAACACTGATTAATTTAGCAAAATTATCAACTAGTATAAATTTGCATCATGCTCAAAATCGTTCCAGACAAAGTGGTGGTTATGTGTCACGCTTTAAAGGTCGCGGCATGGAATTTGATGAAGCCCGTTTATATCAACCCGGCGATGATATTCGCAGTATCGATTGGCGAGTAACTGCGCGTACAGGAAAAACGCATACCAAGGTATTTAGGGAAGAACGCGAGAGACCGGTATTTATTTCTTTAGATAACCGCCTTAACATGCACTTTGCTACAAGAGGTGTTTTTAAATCAGTTTTATCAGCAAAGCTTGCGGGATTATTAGCGTGGGCCGCTGAATATCATGGTGACAGGATTGGCGGTCAAATATTTTCTGAACAGGAATGTCAGGAATTAAAACCCCAAAATGGTAGACATGCAGTATTGCGATTTTTAAGTGCTATTGTTGGTAAATCTGATTCAAGCTCTGTAATAAATGAATTAACTACTAAATCTACTGCAACAATCACCTTGGAACAAGTATTGGCAAGATTGACTCAACACGCTCGCCCAGGGAGTCTGGTTTATATCATCAGTGATTTTCGGGGCATCAACGATCAGGCTGAAACACATATAGCAAAGCTGTCTGAACATTGTGAAGTTGTTTTAATTTTTATCTACGACCCACTAGAAAGTAACTTACCTCCTAAAGGTCGCTATCGTTTTACCGACAATGTTCGCGATATAGTGATAGATACTAACGATCAACAACAACTATTAAGTTACCAACAACGCTTTGATCAACGTAAACAAGGCTTAGAATTATTAGCAAAAAAACGGGGGCTAAAATTTATTGAATGTAGTACCTCTGAAGATCCGTTGCAATGCTTACGATGATAAATATGAAATAAAAAGCGTGTGAGGACGCTTAACTTACTCCACATCTTCTATCGTTATTTTGATTAAAACAAATGCCAACAACACAACTTCCCCTAAAAGACATACATCTTCCTGAAACCATTGTTTGGTGGCCCCCAGCAATCGGTTGGTGGCTAATAGCTATATTTATTCCGCTAATTATTGTATTTCTATATTGGCTCTATAAACGTCTTACACGTAAATCTGCCATAAAAACGGCTATAAAAAAATTGGCTGTTATCAAACAATACTCCCGTCTGGAAAATGACAAGAAATTACGTGAACTTTCTATACTTATTCGCCGTGTGGCTATTAGTGTTTCGCCAAGAGCAGAAGCAGCAAGCTTAACCGGCCACCAATGGTTAGCCTTTTTGGATAAATCATTGGCAGGCGCTCCTTTTAGTAGTGGTTGTGGCCAATTACTGATTAATGCGAATTATAGAAAAAATCCGCCTGAAGAACATGAAATGAATCAGCTCATCAATTTATGTGAAGACTGGCTTAACACCCAAACAAAATCAGCAAAAAGAAAATTGACATCATGATTCATTTCGAATGGCCTTGGCTTTTGACGACCTTACCTTTGCCTTTATTAATTCGCTGGTTAGTACCTGCTAAAAATCCTATGGAACAGTCAGCATTAAAAGTACCTTTTCTGGATGATTTTTCTGAGGGTAAAACGCAGGCAGTCACCCAAACTCAACAATGGCCATTGTTACTGGCTGCTATCGCTTGGTTCTTATTGGTTATCGCCTGTGCTCGTCCTCAATGGCTTGGAGAACCAATCGAACAAGCGGTGAGTGGACGAGATTTAATGCTGGCCGTTGACTTATCAGCCAGTATGGAAGAACAGGATTTTATTATTAATAAAAATCCCGTAGATAGACTCACTGCAATAAAATTGGTTGCCACTGATTTTATAAACCGACGTATCGGTGATAGAGTCGGATTAATTTTATTCGGCACTCAAGCTTATTTACAAACGCCCTTAACTTTTGACAGAAAAACCGTACAAACCTTGCTAGACGAGTCCGTCATCGGACTTGCAGGTGACAATACTGCAATAGGTGATGCTATCGGTTTAGCGGTAAAACGTCTTAAGAATCAACCTGCCAATAGCCGAGTTTTAATACTCTTAACAGATGGCGCCAATACCGCCGGTGAGGTCTCGCCTTTAAAAGCCGCCGAACTGGCCGCAGCAAATCAATTAAAAATATATACCATCGGGGTTGGTGCAGATGAAATGATCGTTCGCAGTTTTTTTGGAAATCGCAAAGTTAATCCTTCTCGTGACCTAGATGAAAATACCTTAGTCAAGGTCGCTGAAAGTACTGGTGGACGTTATTTTCGGGCAAGAAATACCGATGAACTTAATAACATCTATCTGTTGCTCGATAAACTTGAACCTGTAGAGAAAGATAAGCAATACTTCAGGCCGCGTAGTGAGCTTTATTACTGGCCATTATCAATAGCACTCGGGTTAACAGCCTTTATTTGCCTGTCGCGCGTGAGGTTGTCATGAATCTGGCTGAATTTCACTTTATCAGGCCCTACTGGTTACTCGCCATTATTCCTTTTGTTGTAATTGTTATTTTGATGCTAAGAAACAAACTTAGCCAAGGCAACTGGTCAACTGTGTGCGATATAGATTTATTACCGTATTTATTACAAGAAAAAACTGTTAATCAAAGTCGTTGGCCAATAACAACAGGTGTAATTGCTACTTTATTAATTATTACTGCCTTGGCAGGGCCTACTTGGCAGCGCATACCTTCCCCGGTATTCAGAAATGAATCAGCTTTAGTAATTGCATTGGACTTATCACGTTCAATGGATGCAGAAGATATTAAACCCAGTCGATTAATTAGAGCTCGCTACAAAATAGCAGATATTCTTAAGCAACGCAAAGATGGGCAAACAGCACTACTGGTATATGCTGGAGATGCTTTTACTGTAACGCCTCTAACAGATGATACTGAGACTATAGATAGTCAATTATCAGCACTCACTACTAACATTATGCCTAGTGATGGCAATAACACGGAATTAGTACTGGAAAAAGCGGTTGAGTTATTTAAACAATCAGGTCTTCAAAAAGGTCAAATACTTTTAGTTACTGATGAAACTAACGGTGACAAAGCCCTGAGCGTAGCAAAAAATCTTGATAACTACTCTTTATCCATATTGGGTGTGGGCACAAATGATGGCGCACCAATAGCTCTGCCTGAGGGCGGTTTTCTAAAAGATAAACAAGGCAGTATTGTCATTCCTAAATTAAATACCAGTGATCTGGAAAACTTAGCTACTGCAGGGAAAGGGGCATATCAAGCCATAACTGCGAATGACTCTGATATAAAATCCTTACTGGCAAATATAGACAAACCCATTCAACAAGAAAGTAAGGAGAATAAAAACTTATTACTGGATCAATGGGAAGATAAAGGTCCTTGGCTATTGTTGTTTGTTTTACCCTTGGCAGTATTAAGCTTTAGAAAAGGCTTTTTATGTGTTGGTTTGTTGCTGTTATTACCTTTACCTAAAAACAGTTACGCCTTTGAATGGCATGATTTATGGCAAAGTAAAGATCAACAAGCCCAGCAAGCTTACAAAAAAAACCAATTCGTACAGGCAGCAAATTTATTTGAAAATCAAGACTGGAAAGCGGTAGCTCACTACAAAGCCGGAGAATATGATAAAGCACTGGAAAATCTGAAAAGCAACCAGACAGAACTTAGTGCTTATAACCAAGGCAATGCACTTGCACAATCAGGGCAGTTTGAGCAAGCCGTCAAAGCTTATGAAAAGGCACTGACGCTAAAGCCTGATGATGCAGATGCCAAATACAATAAAGAGATCGTAGAAAAGGAAATCGAAAAACAAAAACAAGATCAACAAAAACAGGACAAAAAGGAAGATCAATCCAAAGAAAATTCCGAGCAACAGAAGACGAATGATAAATCAGAAAAATCTGAAGAACAGAAAGCCTCTGAACAAAAACCAGAACAGTCAAACGAAAGAAAAACTGAACAGCAAAAAGCAGATGAACAAAAGGCTGACGAAGATAAAAAACAACAGGATAAAATTGACAACAAACAAGCTGAAGCCCAACAAACCGAACAAAAGAAACCCGATGATTCTAAAGCAGATAAAGAAAAATCAATGTCTGCACAAGAAAAACCTTCAACTGAAGAACAGCAGGCCAACGAACAATGGCTTAAACGAATCCCGGATGATCCTGCGGGCTTGTTAAAACGTAAATTTAAATATCAATACGGCCAACGTAATCATTAATGTGTTAAAAGGGTTATATTTATATATAACCCACCTCAACCAATTGTTTTAAATAGATATTTTATTAATTGGTTTCTAGCACCCAAAATGATTTTGATAATCTTCCATGGAACGCCTAATCACTTCATGAGCTTCTTCTCTGCCATAAACATTAGTTATTTCACAAATGCTCTTTTCACTTGGAAGATGTTTATAGGTTAAAAAATAATGTTTAAGACGATTAATATAGGATTCCGGGCAATCAGATAGATCATTCCATTGCCGATAGAATTCGTCACCTTTCATTACAGCAATAATTTTGTCATCGGCTTCACCTCCATCCAGCAAACGAAAACCACCAATCGGAATAGCTTGTAATAAAATATCTCCATGCGTTACACTACGCTCACTCAAAACACAAATATCCAATGGATCACCATCGCCTTTGGGCACTTCTTTTCCGGATTTAAAAGAAGCATATTCAGCAACTTTCTCTGCACAATAGGTTTGCGGAATAAAACCATAAAGTGTAGGAATCATATTAGAAAATTTTTGCGGCCGATCTATTTTAAGATAACCACTATCTTTATCTATCTCATATTTAACAGTATCGGATGGAACAATTTCAATAAACGCGGTAACAATAGTAGGTGCATTTTCGCCTGGTTTAATACCATGCCAGGGGTGAGCTTTGTGTTGTACATTCATAGTGTTATGGTTTTTTTAAGTTTTTATTATTCAGTTATTAAAAGAAAACTGATTACGTTAGATTGATTAGTAGCCCTATATAGAAATAGTTGCTTTGATATGCTCATGGGTTTGATAATTCTCGCAACAAAAATCATCGTACTTATAATCAAAAATAGATGCGGGCTTTTGTTTTATTTTTAAAGTCGGTAGTGCAAAAGGTTTACGTGTTAATTGCAACGAAGCTTGTTCTTGATGATTAAGATATAAATGCACATCACCACCAGTCCAAATAAAATCACCCACCTCCAAATCGCTCTGCTGAGCGACTATATGCGTCAACAGAGCATAACTAGCAATATTGAACGGTAAACCTAAAAACGTGTCACAGCTGCGCTGATAAAGCTGGCAAGACAACTTTCCATTAGCCACATAAAACTGAAAAAACGCATGACAAGGAGCCAAAGCCATTTTTCCTTGTTTAACGTTATCTTGAGGACTGATGGTCTCATCAGGTAAATCTGCCACATTCCAGGCAGATACAATAATGCGCCGGCTATTAGGTGTCTTTTTTAGCTGCTCAATAACTTGTTGAATTTGATCAATATGTCGTCCATCAGGTGTTGGCCAAGATCGCCATTGATGACCATACACAGGCCCTAACTCACCATTGTTATCAGCCCATTCATTCCAAATATTGACATTATGTTCAAGCAAGTAAGCAACATTAGTCTCACCCTTTAAAAACCAAAGCAACTCATAAATAATTGATTTTAAATGAACTTTTTTGGTTGTTACCAAAGGAAAGCCCTGAGACAAATCAAAGCGCATTTGATGGCCAAAAATAGACAACGTGCCACTCCCGGTTCTATCGCCTTTTAAAGTACCTTCGGTGCGAATTTTATCGAGTAACTCTAAATATTGCTTCATGCTTTTATTTTATTAGCACAATAAAATAAAAGTGCGCCAATTATGATCATCGGCGTTGACAGAATTTGCCCCATGGTTACCCAATTTAAAGCCAAAAAACCCAAATGAGCATCCGGCATTCTGAAAAACTCTACAAAAAATCGGAAACAACCATAAAAAAACAAGGCCATACCGGTAGTCGCCATAACAGGTCTGGGTTTGCTTGAGTATATCCAAAGTATAACGAATAACACAATACCCTCTAAAAAGGCTTCATATAATTGTGACGGATGACGTGCAAACGGACCACCATTGGGAAACACCATGGCCCAAGAGACATCTGTCGTTCTGCCCCAGAGTTCAGAATTTATAAAATTACCGATGCGCCCTGCCCCTAATCCTATCGGTGCTAATGGCGCGATAATATCGGTTAATTGCATCATTGTGCAATGCTGTTTTTTTGCAAAAAACCACATGGCAATAAAAACACCCAACATTCCGCCATGAAAAGACATACCGCCTTGCCATATTTTAAACAAAATAATAGGATTACTTAAAAACTCACTAAAATTGTAAAACAGAATATAACCAATTCGCCCCCCCAAAATAACACCCATTGCGCCATAAGTAACAAGATCTTCTATAGCTTCAGGTTTAATGGGTGACCACGGTTGCTGTGCCCTTTTTTGGCCCAAAAACCAAACAGCAGCAAAGCCGATAACATACATCAAACCATACCAATGAATTTTTACTGGTCCTAAACTTAAGGCAATTGGATCAATTTGAGGAAAAATTAACATAATTAAACATCCAGATTGGTAACATCCAAGGCATTTTTAACAATAAAATCTCGTCTTGGCTCTACGACATCACCCATAAGGGTTGTAAAAATCTCATCCGCTGCAATGACATCTTCAATTCTAACTTGTAGCAATCGACGGTTATTTGAATCAAGTGTAGTTTCCCATAACTGCTCTGGATTCATTTCACCCAAGCCTTTGTAGCGCTGTATATGCTGGCCTTTTTTAATTTCTTTCATCATCCATTCAAAAGCTTGTTTAAAGCTACTGACAGGTTGTTGCCTTTCACCCATTTGCATATAGGATCCCGTATTAAACATATCCGCAGTATCACTCGCATATTGAGCAATTTTTTGATAATCCTTACCATTAAAGAATGTTGATGGCAAAATAAAGGTTTTAGTTATACCGTGTAGTTTTTTATTAACTATCACAGAAAATTCATTACTGGATTTATAGTCAACATCTATCGTAAAAATTGCCTTACTATCACAGTCCTGCAAATTCTTCTCCATTTTACTAAACCAACTTAAGAGCTTTTGCTCATCCTGTTTGATTTCGTCGTTAATGGCATCCATATAACAAAACTGCTCTAGAAAAACATCATCATATCGTCTGGATAAACGATTAATAATACTCACTACACCTGTAAACTCTTTGGCTAATTTTTCTAACCCTTGACCTTGAATAGGTGGAGCGGTTTCATCTGTAAAAAGCTGGGCTTTATCCAATGCCAATTGAATCAGATATTCGTTTAACTGAGCATCGTCCTTAACGTAGTGCTCTTGCTTACCCTTTTTGACTTTATATAAAGGCGGCTGGGCAATATAAATATAGCCTTTTTCGACTATTTCAGGTAATTGTCTGTAAAAAAATGTCAATAGTAAGGTTCTGATATGAGATCCATCAACATCCGCATCTGTCATGATAATAATACGGTGATAACGTAACTTGGCTAGATTGTATTCATCTTTACCTATTCCACACCCCAGCGCTGTAATCAATGTACCAACTTCTTCAGAAGAAATCATTTTATCAAAGCGCGCTTTTTCTACATTTAGAATCTTACCCTTTAATGGCAAAATTGCTTGTGTACGGCGATCTCTTCCCTGTTTAGCAGAACCACCAGCTGAATCCCCTTCCACTAAGAAGAGTTCAGATAAAGCCGGATCTTTTTCCTGACAATCTGCAAGCTTGCCTGGTAAACCTGCAATATCCAATGTTGTTTTGCGACGAGTCATTTCACGTGCTTTACGAGCGGCTTCTCTGGCACGAGCGGCGTCTATAATTTTACCAACAATTGCTTTAGCTATTTGCGGTTTCTCCAACAAAAATTCTTGTAACTTTTCATTCATTGTTGATTCAACCAGTGGTTTAACTTCTGATGAAACCAATTTATCCTTTGTTTGTGATGAAAACTTGGGGTCAGGTACTTTAACTGAAAGTACTGCTGTTAAGCCTTCCCTGGCATCATCTCCAGTAGTTTGTACTTTTTCTTTTTTTGCTAAGCCACTGGATTCAATGTATTGATTGATAGTTCGAGTCAAAGCGCCTCTAAATCCAGCTAAATGACTTCCACCGTCACGTTGTGGAATATTATTGGTATAACAAAATACATTTTCTTGATAGGAATCATTCCACTGCATTGCAACTTCTACAGTAACACCTTCTTTTTCTGCTATAAAATGAAATACTTCAGGAAACAACGGCGTTTTGTTTTTATTAAGATGCACAACAAATGCACCTATACCACCTTCAAATTCAAAAACATCCTGCCGATCATTTCGTTCATCGTTCAAACTAATGCGCACACCTGAATTCAAAAAAGACAATTCTCTTAGTCTTTTTGCCAATATGTCGTAATGAAACTCTACATCTGTAAAAGTTTCTGAACTAGGTTTAAAGTTAATTAAAGTGCCTGAGCCCTCTGTTGGGCCAACTGCTGCCAACGGTGCTACCGGATTACCCATCAGGTATTTTTGCTTATAAAGCTGCCCGTTCTTACGTACTTCCAGATTTAATTCTTCTGATAATGCATTTACTACAGAAACACCTACGCCATGGAGACCACCAGATACTTTATAGGCATTGTCATCAAACTTTCCTCCAGCATGAAGTACAGTCATAATCACTTCAGCTGCCGACACCCCTTCTTCTTTATGAATATCGACAGGAATTCCTCGACCATCATCTGAAACAGATACAGATCCATTGCTATGGATAATCACTTTCACTTCTTTACAGTGGCCAGCTAACGCCTCATCAATTGAATTATCAACTACTTCAAAAACCATGTGGTGTAATCCTGAACCATCATCTGTATCACCAATATACATACCTGGTCGTTTTCTTACTGCATCTAGCCCTTTTAAAACCTGAATATTAGTACTATCGTATTGATCGTTATTATTACTCATGACTCTCCTGCTTTTCTCGTAGTTGTGAACGTTCCACGTGGAACATTACACTTGCTTTATATTGCCATGTTCCACGTGGAACATTTTAAAGTTATTTATATCTTGCAAATCACCAAAATCGGATATTGTAGTTGCTGTAATAAACACCTGACAGTTCATTTTAGATAAAAAAAGTAATAATTTAGCGCGGTTAAGAATATCCAACTCTGCCGAAAAATCGTCAATCAAGAAACATCCAATATTACTTTGTTCGTTTGAAAGTAACTGCATTTGTGCAAGCTTTAAACTCATTACAAATAATTTCAATTGGCCTCGTGAAACAAAATCCCGTGCTAACCTTTTATTGATTAGTACGTGTAAATCAGCACGATGCGGTCCACTATGAGTAAACCCATAACGAAGGTCTTTATTACGATCTTCATCTAATGCTTGTTGTAAGCCAATATTAATATCCCAGCCAGTTATAAGTTTAATTTCAACATTATCAATCGATAAAAATTGATTAAGGATGCTGAGAAATACTGACTTAAACTTATAGAGATAAAGATGGCGAAATTCATCAACTATTGTACCGTATTTAACTAGTTCTTTATCCCAGACATTAATATAGGCAGTATCTTTTGATTTTAATAGTGAGTTTC
>SESD01000738.1_pt1 | contig 19620 bp, 41 predicted proteins | sample 3171411 | NCBI WGS metagenome assembly SESD01 (sample SAMN06051880, study PRJNA518727) | freshwater metagenome | biome: subpolar coniferous forest; feature: holomictic lake; material: water; isolation source: holomictic Lake 442, 16.5 m depth | place: Canada: near Kenora, Ontario | collected...
AGATTGCACGCAGTGTACGAGCATTGGCAGCATATCGTACAAGTGTGCATGGTGTGTCTCACACAGGCAAACTGCCAGCATGTCTTCGCAGCACAGTGCATTATTTTCAAGTACCTATGCGTCGTAGCGAAAGTGACAATAACAAAGCAGCATCTGTTTAAAAAATATAATATTTTATGATTACTAATATAATTGTGTTGGCATCTATTATTTTTGTTGCAATTTTTATTGCAGCATACAAAAGCAAACGACAAGTTCCGCCATCTCAGAATGATCATGAGCATGATGAACCTGCTGATGCATCTATTATTTCAGAAAATACATCTGATGCACCAGCAACTGGCAGCATTGAATATAGCAAGTAAAATATCTAATATCTAAAATTTAGGTAGCCCCCATATAATCAGCATAAATTATGATTCCGTTTTATATCATAATTTATGCTTTTTTTATTTAAAAAACATACTAAGATAAATTAGGTACCCCACCTAACATATATTTTTATATGCTATAAAAAAAAACAAAAAAACAAAATAATATTTAAAAATAAAAAAAAAAAAAAAATTTAGGGTCCCCCCCCCCCCCTTCTTATATGCTTGACAAACAGCATATAGTGTATATAACTGATAGCGACAAACCAAATATAGGCTAGTCAAACAACTAAACAAAAACAATATGCTAAACGTAGTAACAATGGTAGGTAATGTGGTGGCTGATCCATCCAACAGAAGCACAGGAACAGGTAAAAGTGTCAGTACACTTCGCCTTGCGGTTAATAACCCACTCAATGATAAAGAAGTACTATTTATCAATGTAGATACATGGGAAAAACAAGCTGAATTCGTTAGTAAGTTTGTAAAGAAAGGCAGCATGGTAAGTGTTGTTGGACGACTCAAACAAGATGATTGGGAGAAAGATGGTGTTAAGCGTACATCATATGCCATTGTGGCTGAACGAGTCAACTTCATTGGCGGCAAAAAGAAAGATGATGCTGTTAAAGTTGCTGTTGTAAGTGATCAAAGTGAAGATTTTGATGATGCTGCATTTGCTGCTGCGGCTGGTATAAAGAGTTGATTATCAAAATGTTACAAAACCCCGATTTTTTCGGGGTTTTTTCTTTATAGCTATATACACTTTTATATAAGCTATATACAAAATATTATAGCCTATATACTTTTCTTTATAAGCTATATACAGTTTTATACAAGCTTATATACTTTTTGTTATACGCTATATACAAAACATTATAGCATATATACACTTTTATACAGCAAAAATTCGTTATATAATATGCACTATATAGCGAAAATTGCTTATATCAAGAACAATATAGCATATATGGTTTATGCAAAAAAACCTATATAACAGGGCACCAATTCAATTATATATGAAATTTAAAAAATGTCAAACACATAAAAATTTATGACAAAAATTATTTGCTCGACTTTTTATAAAAAGTGTGTTATACTACTTGAGTCAGGGGTAGTCCTTTTTTTGGATAAAAATTGGAATGAATATTCACGCAATTTGAGCAGCCTCCGGTCCCCCACCCATCGGCCACCCTTTCGGGACTCACCGTAGTTCGGCTTTTCGGAATCGCTCTCCTACTTCCACCGTGCTTTAATAATGACAGAAATTTATAAAAAGTCGAGATAAATCAGCCATGTGTGTGCCAATCAACATCACTTTTTTCAACGATTGTTCTCGCTTTTTCTATAAAAAGTAGTCAGTGTTGGCAGCATGAATTCACGAGAAACCGCCATGCTGCACTTTGCGCAGGTCTACACCGGACAGCCGTTCACTGGCACGCAGGTTGAACGTGAGCTTATCATGATGATGCTCACCAACAGCCAAGGCAGCGTTGGGCTTGAAGAGGCACTTTGTGGCATCTTGAACCTCCGGCAAACGGTATCAAAGCATGGGTTTGACGCCATTGACACCGCGACCAACGTGCGATATGAACTCAAGCCAACCATGCAGCACAAGCCCACGGCACGCTACAATGACGTGACGCCAAAGAAGATTCATGAGATGAATCAATGTGAGAACATTGTGGTGTTTGAAGCTCATTGTGACGGAAGAATGATTTTTCTTGCCAAAGTGAATGGAAAGCATGTTGCAACATTGCTGCAAGAAAAATTCATTGCTCGCCAGAAATCAATTGAAGCTAACAAAAACAAAGGCACTCGCCAAAGCCACGGCATTTATTTGAACGAGATTGTTGAACGATTTGGAAAAAATTCTGTTGATGTTGTTTACTATTTTCCAAATAACAAGTTTCACAGAAAAACCAAGCAATTACTTGAATTGAAAGATGCAATAAACAATCTTTGAGCATTGACATTTTATAAAAAGCAGTCAACATGACATATATGAAAAACAACCAACTTCCTATTTACTGCTCATCCAGTTTTAAATGGAAAAACAACCAAGGCACTGTCAACAAAAGTGATTTGATTGTTATTGACACCAAGCATATGGTTGGTGAATATGATGGCGTGCTTATTGAAAGCAGCAAAACTGGAAACATCAAATATTTTAAACCCGTGCATGATGAAGATGGTTATGACGGTGAATTTATGATCTATAAAAATGACGATATTTTCATCACCATCTGGAATTATTGACTGGACTTTTTATAAAAAGTAAACCATACTGTTTGCATGACTATTAATACCACTGGTCTGCTTGAACCACAATACAAGCATGTGCAGCGACTTGTTGACTCGCTGTATACTAACGGCTTTGCCCTTGACATGAGCGAAACTGGCACAGGCAAGAGCTATGCTGCTGCCGCCGTGGCTCGCGAACTGGGTTGCGATGCCACTCGTCCGCTGGTGCTGGTTTGCCCCAAGACGGTTATTCCTCAATGGACAAAGATCTTGGCGTTGTTTAATCTCAAGCCATATGTTGCCATCAACTATGAAAAGCTTGGGCGTGGCAACACCAAATATATGAAGTGGAAAAAGCAGAAGTGCATTTTGAAGCCATGGGTTGAGAATGCAGTCATGGATGCTCCGGAATTCAATTTGCCCAAGGATGCATTGGTTATTCTGGACGAAGGACACAAATGCAAAGGCAATCATAGCACAAATTCATGGATGATGATCATGCTCAAGGAACAGGGTTATAAGGTGCTTGTGGCGTCTGCTACGCTTGCCACAACGCCAATGGAACTCAAGGCTGCTGGCTATTTGGCAGATCTGCACAGTCTGCACAACTTTGACCACTTTCTGCGTCAGCATGGCGCTGAGTGGGTTGGTCGGTTTGGTGCCATGTCATGGGATGCTGCGTCTGTTGCTGCCAAACACAGCATGATGTTGCTCAATGAATATTTCTTTGACACTCGCAGATGCGCATCGCGTTTGACTGTGGACGACTTTGGTACATTGTTTCCAGAGTCTCATATTGTGGCAGAAGCTTATGACCTTGGAACTGCCACTGGTAAAATCAATGATATCTATGATGACATGGAAGCTGAGATTGCCAAGTTGGATGAACGTGCTGGCAATTATAGCGAACATATCTTTGCTATCATGATGGAAGCTCGTCGTCGTTCTGAACTGTTGAAGGTTCCTTTCTTTGTTGATACCATGGAGGATCTTTATGATGAAGGCAAAAGTGTAGTGTTGTTTGTGAACTTTCAAGACACTGTTGATGCTATTGTAAAGCGTCTGGAGAAGATGAAGAAGTTTAAAGACACTATTGGATATATTGTTGGCGGGCAACATCATAAAACTCGTCAGAAAGACATTGAAGATTTCAATGCTGACAAGAAGCGCATCATGGTTGTGAATATCAAAGCTGGCGGCGTGGGCATCAGTCTTCATGACCTGCACGGCAACTTTCCACGTGCCAGCATCATCAGCCCCAACTTCAGTGCGTTTGAGCTTGTGCAGGCTTTGGGACGTGTATGGCGTCAGGGTGGCAAGACCAAGTCGTTTCAGAACATTGTGTATGCGGCACAAACAATTGAAGAAAAAGCTTGTCATCGTGTGCAGTTTCGAATCAACAATTTGAGCACTCTCAATGATGCTGATTTGCGAGAAGGCATCAAAATGTTTGGGTAAGTGAGAAAGTGAGGCAAGGTGAGTGGTATCACCTTGCCTCTATTTTTTTATTCTTTCTGCTCGACTTTTTATAAACTGCTGTCATTGTTATGAGCATGACGCTACAACAAATCAAAGACGCAGTTGAGGCTGGCAAAACGGTGCATTGGGCAACCACGGCATACACGGTCCTCAAAGACCCGCTGCGTGACGGCACGTTTCAATGGCTCATCGGCTGTGACCACGGACGATACAACCCGAACTACATCGGGCTGACTTGGATGGACGGCGTGACCGTGAATGGTCGCCCCGAAGAATTCTTCATCGGCAAGTGAGTTTGATCTCGACTTTTTATATTTTATAAACCATAATATCAGCACGATGAAAAACTACAAAATCAACGTCACGGTTCAACTGACAGTCGCCGCTGATAATGAGGATGCTCTCAACCAGCTGCTGCATGAGATGGATTACACGTTCACTCACTCTGACCATCAGAGCGAGATCGTGGACGCTAAGTTCACTGATATGCTAGTTGTATCGGAATACTAATAGCTTACAAGATAGGGCGATATCACATAGTATCTATCATTATTTTCTCGACTTTTTATATTTCATCAACCATACTTCTATTATATGAACGCTACATTTACCAAACACGATGATCCTTGTCATGGCTGGCTTGAAGTTCAAGAAAGTGACCTCAAGGAACTTGGTGCAACTGTTAATGATTTTTCAGGATACTCTTATCGCAAAGGCAATCGACTGTTTCTTGAAGAAGATTGCGATGCTAGTAAGTTTTTCACTCTTTACAAAAACAAGCATGGTGCTTATCCAAACTATGTATCTGAACATCATGATGGTGATTTTCCAGAAGACTATGATCTTGTTTCTATTCACCATATCCGCTTTGTGAAAATCACACCCGTTGCGGTCTGATTGTATTTGACTTTTTATAAAATCTAATCATACTACTTTTATGGCTAAATACTCTGTTACTATTCAATTTGAACGCACTCAAACTATCTTAGTCGAAGCTGACTCTAGAGACGAAGCTATTGAAATTGTGAATGAGGGTGAGTTTGAGAATGATCAAATCACTGACACTGAAGATGATTATGTTGAAATCCTCGGCGCAACTCTTGACAAATCTTAATCAATATATTATTTATTAATTTCTTATGAATAACAATAATAATAAACGCGAATTTTTTAGTGACAGCAAGGGCCGCTGGGTGGGCTCTGTTGTGAATGAAGGCAACGGCAAAAAGACATATTCTGATAGCAAGGGTGCTGTATCTGCTCGTGTGCATGATAACAAGACATTTGATTCAAAGGGTAGTTTCTTTGGCAAAGGAGATCAAGGTCAAAGATTGTTCAAGTAAGTCTTGCTTTTTATAAAAAAATAGATATTGTTTGGAACATGAAACGGAATAACACCAAAACCGCCAAAGCCGCCCGCATCGCCCGAGCCAACGCCGACGCCCGTGAGCGACGATGGCTGGCGGAACTCGCCAAAGCCAAAGTCGCACGCGCCAAAGCCGAAGCTGCTGAAGCCAAACTCCATGCCGCATTCGATGCCTCCTACAGCGCCAACCAGGCCGCCGATATCGCAGAAGCCGCCGAAGCCGCCGAACTTGCAAAATAAGTGTTGCTTTTTATAAAAATTCTGTTAGATTATATATCACATGGACAACACTGAAATTGTTAAAATTCTGATTGTGAATACTGGAGCAACTCCTGTTTCAACAGAAAAGACTGAGTTTAGTGCAACTGATGCAACTGCACTACAACAGTTTATTCTGGACGCCATCAATCGTACAGGCAAGCAAAGTCATGCATTGCTCAAATATAAAGATAAGTTTTGGGTTGCTGATCATACTGCTCGCAAAGGTCATAGCAAAGAGTATCATAAGCATGCCGTCAAATATCATCCATACATGAAGGAGCTGGCGTAAATATGTACACCATCTACGGCGAGCGATACAAAAGTTATGATCCCATTATTGAACATAAAACTAAAGAAGTGCTTGACAATGGTGAACCAAAAACAATAAAATTGGGAACTTGGGATAATAAAAAAATTGCAGACAGCATGGCAGAAAATATCAAAAACACCGTGCCACACAGAAGTTGGAAAATTTGGGTAGAATAAAATAATTATGTCAAAAAATTATAGAGTCAACAACACGTCCGTAATTGGAACTATGGCAAGCACGCCATTTGAAACTTGTGCATCAGCAGTGAAACACGCAAGAAGTCTGCTAAAGAACGAGTTTGTTAATCCCGACACTGTTGAAGTATGGGAATGCACATTCAAGCGTATTGCATTCAGAACTGTAAAAAAAATATCAAATAAACAAAAATAAGCTGGACTTTCTATAAAAACTAATCATACTCCTTTTATGCCTAAATATTCTGTTATCGTCCAATCCCTACGCACCGAAACTATTGAAATTGACGCCGAAAGCAAAGCTGCGGCTGTTGCGCTTGTGAAAGAAGGTTGCGGCGAAAAACTACCTCAATCTTTGAGCGAACAAATTCACTTCGCTGAAACAGAAGGTGATTATTCTGAAATTCTTTCCGTAGTCTTGGTAAAATAAACAAAAATAAGCTGGACTTTCTATAAAAACTAACCATACTAACAGATCATGCAAATCGAACCACTAAGCAAGAAAATCTATGACAAAGCCGTTTCTCTGGGCGTTACCCAGATTGAACTTAAATTCTCTGGAGGTAGCGACGAGGGGTATTTGACTGTGTATGTTAATGATGAAAAAGGTTTTGAAAGCAACACCGAGCTTGAACAAGAAATCGAAGGTTGGGCTTGGCAAGCGTATGGTTATAGCGGTGCTGGTGACGGCAACGACTATGGCGACGACATTGTGTATGACCTATTGAACAAAACCGCCACGGTTAGTTCATGGTCTATGCAACGCACCGAAGATGTGCCTGAGATCGGCAGTTTGGAAATCGCTGAATAAAACTTAAAATGACACCACTCAAACACGCCGAGTCAACTGCTCGCAAATGGGGCGGGCATTGGCAAGATTATATCGCCATCCATGATTGGTTTGATGAAACCAAGGTGCATACCGGAGATTGGACGCATCGTGCATTGCGGCATCATAGCGCAGGCATTCAGTGGGCAGTCGAGAAGTTTGGTCACGCCGTTGTCAATTCCTGCAATCAAACCATCGCCGTCAAGCTGATCGCAGAACAGCATTTGATGGAAGATTGTGGGTTCATTCCTACGCCAAAGGACTGGTTGAAGTGCTTGGGTGCTCATCCTGAGCCGTGGATGCTCAAGGTAGGAAAGGTTTATCAGACTCAAAGTCTTTCAATCACACCAACCATTGACGGTCTGAAAGTTGCAGTGCGATAAAAAAGATTATGTTTTTTGTTGACAACAGAATATATATGTGTATAGTGATGGTAGTTCTTTAACAATAATATACAGATAAAAAAGTGGCTCCTACGATGAACCCACGGTGCGCCTTTCGCGCCGCCAGAATAATGCAAGCAATGAAAAAAGCAAGTAAGATAATGGTGGAATGATGATGAGCAGAAAAAAATGTAAAAAATAAAGCACGCTTGTGAAAATAGTGGGCTGTGAGCCGAATGGAAAATCAGCACATATGTAAGAAAGTTATTGACAAAATTAATAAAATCTGTATAGTTATTTCAAATCAATTTATATTGCAGGATGGTGTAAAAGCAGCACGCCACGCTCATAATGTGGAGACAATCGCGCGATTCGGTTTCCTGCAACCAATTTAAAAAAAGACGACCTTTTGATCGTCTTTTTTATTGACTTTTTATAAAATCTAATCATACTGATACACGATGAAACTCATTACCAAAGAAATTGATTCTAAACTGACTGCTGCTGGCGACACTGGCACCAAGGTCATCTGCAAGTTCTTTAACCCCTGTGGTGCGGGCACGTGGCTCATCACAGGTCGTGACCCAGAAGAGCCAGACATTCTGTGGGGTGCTGCTGACATTGGATTTGGTTGCGTGGAGTTTGGCACCATCAGCCTGAGCGAACTGGAGAATGTGAAGCTCAGGTTTGGGCTCAAGATTGAGCGTGATCTGCATTGCAGCGTTGAAGGTGCAGACGTGAACACGTTTCTTGACCGCGACAGTCTGTGCGGCGTCTAAAATAAAAATTACTGTAAATTACAAATAAAATGGCTAAAAAACTATATCGTATTCCTGTTGAGTGGGCTGTAACAGGCACGTTGCTTGTTGAAGCAGAAAGTCTATCAGAAGCATTGCTTGAAGCAGAAGATGCTCCTTTGCCAGAACCCGAGGATTATATTGACGGTACATTTGAGATCAATCGTCAAATGATTTCGTTTGTCAACAAGAAATTGACAAAAGAAGAAAAAGATTTTTGTGAAAGAGAAACGATTTAAAAATCTTTAACGATTTTTTAGTTTTGTTTTGACATAATAAAGAATGTTGCTATTTATTATTAAGTACAGCAACATTCTTTTTTTTCCCATGAAACTCTCAAATTCATCTGGGTTTTCGTTCATACACAATCACCCTGCCATCACCGTCGTTAAATCGACTCCTGCTTACGTCAAGATAAATCCAGAAAACAAAACAAAACTTGTGTTAGAAAAAAGAAACGATAACAAGAAAAAGAATTGACAATTTTATAATCGGTGGCATGCTAATATATGTTAGATAATAACATTATGGGTTTGTGGTGAAACCGGATTATCACATCTCTCTTCTAAAGAGATATTTCGGGTTCGAGTCCCGACAGACCCACCATTTTTAGATTGTGGGAGGTTAGTTTAATGGTAAAACTGGCGCTTTATAGGCGCTTGTTGGGGGTTCGAATCCCTCACCTCCTACCAATTACCGGCGTTTGGGTGATGAAGCTCTTGATGACAGTTCATACACAGCAAATCGCACTTGTCAAGTTCTTCCAACAATTCTTCTCTTTTTTTTGCGCACATCGTTCTGGAGTCAAGTTCGAAAGACTTCTTGTTTGGATCTCGGTGATGGAAAGAAAGTGCAGCTAAGTTTTTGTTATATTCACAGCACTTACATTTCCCTCCTTTTATCTCAACAAATTCTTTTTTCAAAGCCCATCTTTTTATTTTTTGTTTGTTGTAAATTTTTCTGTTGTATTCTTGTTTCTCTTCATCGTTCAACGATTGATAATAGTGTTGGCCCAGCTCTCTTATTCTTGTAACTTGACAGTGAAGTTGCCGAGTGTTGTGTTGATTGAAAGGCGAACAATCAAAACAGTATTTTCTGTTTTTCAAGTTTCTTTTTTTTCCATCTATTTTGATCCACGAAGGAATATTTTTGTTGCATTTGGGGCATAGTTTAGTTATAGTCATACAACAATAACTATTAGGCTACACGCCAAAACGCTCACTTTTTCTCCACTTTGTTCTTTACTTTTTATAAAAAGTCTGCTAGAATATCTGGACAATGAAAATCAAATTCACAGAAGATATCAAGCTCGCGGTCAATGATTATAATTGGGGTGAAGAATATACCAAACGGATCAAGAGTGGAGATGTTAAAGAAGTGCTATCTCTCTTAAATATGAACCTCATACACGTCTATTCACTGAAATTTAATTTGCTTGGGTCGTTCTACGCCTCAAATGGTTATGGTATCGACCAAGTTGGTGCAGGAGAATTTATTAAACCAGATGCATTGCCAGATGAAGTCAAGACTAATTTCATAATGAAACAAACTAAAGTAATTGTTAAGCGTATGGATTGATTCAAATTTAATCATGACATACAAAGAAATCAAAGCTTCTCGTAAAGATGTTCAAAAGTTAATCAAAGAAAATAAAAAAGAGTTGCTGTCGCAGATCAAGAAAAAGCATCCAAAACTTATTAGGTTGATCAAAAAGAATTATGATGTGAACAGCAACAGTTTGCTTGATGCTGATTTTTACACACAGATTGAAGATTGTTTGTCTTGACATTTATAAAAAGTGTGCTAGAGTAGATAAAGTGTAGTGAGTGTTCTTTCATATTTTGGTCTTGTAGCTCAATGGTAGAGCAGTTGACTTTTAATCAATTGGTTGTGGGTTCAAATCCCACCGAGACCACCATTTTCAAGTAGATACCCGTTTAATGAAAATAATCGCCCAATATGTCTGAGGCTGATTACTACGGTGCGGAAATTGACAAATACACCGAACATCTGCTTGAATCAATTTTAGTTTGACAAAACATAAAATAAGATCATAGTTATGTATGTTCTTTCGCCATCTTAGCTCAGTTGGTAGAGCAGGGTATTTGTAATGCTCAGGTCGTCGGTTCGATTCCGACAGATGGCTCCATTTTTTGTTCTTTTTACATTTTTATTTGAGGCGGCGGCGTGGAAGGACACGCAGCCTTTCGAGTCTATGTTTGGCCCTATAGTTTATCGGTTAGAACATTCGGTTTTCATCCGGAAGGGCGGGATTCGATTTCCCGTAGGGCTACCAATTTTTGTTTGACTGTATCCTTTTAGAAAAAGGATTTGGGTTACGCATTGAACGTGAGCGGATCAGACAAATCTATTTTTGTAACGCTAAATATTTTCACAGGTCGCTCTGTTGAAACTCTAAAGGTTATGTCGAGCGCTAGTGACCCTTGCCGGTATCACACAGGTCGACCTCCAATCTTTAGAGAATTCTTTTTACGCAGTGTTGGTGTAACTGAACCATATGAAACAAATTGGTGGGCTGAGGCGTGCTGAACGTATCTGGAACCAGCCAAAATGAATCATTTGCACGTTGGCTTTCCAGCCAAAAGTGGGCCGCGTGTTCGCGCTCACACTGCTCCAATTTTTCTTGACATTCTTATAAAAAACAATCAATCTAATAAAACTATGAAACAAGATTTTCGCAACTTGATTATTGATCTGCTTGATTCACCTGATGGTATTCCACTGCCAACTTATCAAAAGATGGTTGAGTTCACTGATAAACATTTTCCAAATAGTTGCGACGATGTTTGGGATGCAACCGAAAGTGGCGAAGGCAACAACGGTGTATGCATCTTTCTTGATGAAGATTTTGCTGGTGAATTGAAAAAATAAGTATTGACTTTCTTATAAAAAACAATCATTCTATTATATATGGGCTACACACATTATTTTAAAAACAAACCTGCTTTCACTGATGTTCAATGGGCTGCATTGACTGAGGACGTAAAGAAACTGATTAAAAATTCAAACGTGCTGTTGGGTGATGCCAATGGTGAAACTGGCAGCAAGCCAGTTTTTAATAGTCGGCATATCATGTTCAATGGTATCGGTGACGATTCGCACGAAACTGCTGTTGTTTACAAGGGTGCAAGTGAATTTGAGTTTTGCAAAACTGCTCGCAAACCATACGACAGTGTTGTGGTTGAGTTCTATAAGCTCATTCGCAAGCACGCTCCAAGCACCATCTTGAATTCTGATGGTGGAGATGAAGTGTTTGGTGGTAAAAAGATTGTTGTCAATAAAAACCACACCTATTTATCTGGTGAATTTGATGTAAAAGTTGGTGACACTGTTATTGTGCCATCCAGCTTCAACGGAAGTGAATGGCAAGGCACTGTGACTGCTATTGGCAGCAATTATGATGGAGACTGCAAAACCATTTTGGGTGTTGTACAAAAAGACCCAGAAACAAAACCATTTGATGATGACAACACAGTTCTCAAAGACATTGAAACAATTTTGTTTGATAAGTATCGCTTGCGATATGATGATGCGTCTGCTGCAAGTTTGGAAATTATAAAGATTGTTTGCAAGCATCTTTCTAAATAAGTTTGATATTTATTAGTATTATGGTAAATAACATTTTTGAGAACATCGGCGGAAATAAATTCAAAGTTGTGAATGAAACAACACTGAGTCGTGTATGGCAACATGTCACCAACAGCGAAAGTTTTGCTGTTATTTCTCCATTCAGAAATGAAAATACTTTAGAAAAGAACATGCAGTTGTTTGCACAATTAAAAGCAGACGTGCGTGCTCTGAGTCATGGATATATTGAACAAAAGTCTGGATACACATATGATAATGGCACTCCTGCCGAAGAAAGATCATTATTTATTCCAGAAATTTCATTTGATGATGCAGTGAAGTTGGGTAAAAAATATGTTCAAGAAACCATCATTTATAAAGATGCACAACAGTTTGTTCTTTATAATCCAACGTCAAAACAAATTGTGATGAACTTTTCCAAAAAGGATGCTGTTACATTCAATCCAGATGTTTTGAAATATGCTTATTCTCAATTCTTGAACAGCAGAACCAAAAACTCTATGAAGCCATTTGCATTTGTTGCAACAGAAGAATATCATATACCCAGTCGCACAGATTCATATGCAGCAATGAAAGAAAACAAAGGCTTGGCTACTGGACAATGGAAAGTTTTGTTTAGTTATTGACTTTTATAAAAAGTCTGTTAGTGTTAGGATAGTTCTTCAAATAATTTCTAAGGATTGATCTCCTTGGACTCTCATACTACCAACGGACTTCACGAACCTATTGATGTTTTGGTTGCCGACAGTTAATAATCTTGATAATAATGAAATAGGCATTGGTCAAGACTGTGCGGCAACGTTAGGTGTTATGAGAGAAATTTTTCCCAATCCGCCGATCCTCAAATTGGTAGGAGGGAAAACCTGGAAGTGGGTGGCGCATACTTTACAAACACGCCAGATTTGTGTTGCTTTTTATAAAATTTAGGTCTTAATATATATATGCCTCGTAAATCAATTGCTCGTATTGTTCGACCCTCTGGTATTGAAACCAGCGGCAACGGAAAATATTTTTATTGGAAATGCATTGTTTCTGGTCAAGAAACATTTGCTCCAGAACCACGCTTCAAGGATGTTGTCAAGAAATATGGCACTGAAGAAAAGTTGTTCAAGAATTATGTGCTGCGACCTGTTCAGAAATATGTGGATGCTGGATGGGATTCTGACAGCATCATAGCCATTCTAAAAGCAAATGATGGCAAGCTGCCAGCATTAAACAATAAGGCTGCAAAGGCTGTTAAAAAATCCAAAGCATCCAAGAATCTAGCTGTGTGTGAGGTTGAGATATTCAAACAGCCAGAACAATCCAAGGTGTTGATTTTTCCTTGGAGCGGCAATCCTGACTACTTCAAGAGTCCGCACGTGCCTCTCAATTTTGAGAATGAAACTAAAAATAGTTGCGTGTATCCCAATCGCAATCTCAATGATCGTTGTTTTGGCTGTTCTATTTATGATGTATGCCAATCGTCTGTCAAGTATTCTTTGGAGGATATGCATAAAAAAATTAGTGCAGGAAAAGTTGCCAAGTTGAAGTCATTCTAAAAATAAGAGTTGCTTTTTATAAAAACTCTGTCATTGTTTTATTTATGGATCTTTTAACTCTTCGCCAAACCGACCTCATTGTTTCAAGCATTCGCAAAGTGTTTGAAACAAATGACATCAATCATTTGAGCAGCTCTGCTTACAAGTTTCTTAATTTGTCAAGCGGTTTTATTGCTCACTATAATCTTTATGGATTTCGTGGTGCTTATGACAATGTGAATGATCTCAAGGCTCAATTGGCTCAAAGTTATGCAGCAAATCAATGGAGCAATTTTCGACCAGGTGAGCGTGATTATAGTTACATGATGCAAAAGAAAGAAATTTACAATCGAATCTGCGCATTGTTTCAGAATGAAGGATACCAATTGAATAGGAGTTGGTAAAAAATAGAGTTGCTTTTTATAAAAAAATAACTGATAATAACAACATGGCAACATACACTAGCACGGCCCGAACAAATTATTTCCGCGTCAAAGATGTTGATGCGTTTAACAAATGGATCAAACAATTCAGTGGACTAGAAACCATTGTTCATGAAACTCAAGGCACAATTGGAATTTTGTTTGAGGATGGAGTTCCAAACTGCCGATGGGAAACTGAAAAGTTTGCTGACGGCAGTGAACATGATGTTGACGTTGAAGTTGACTTCATGGAAGAACTTGGTCTGCATCTTGCGGACGAAGAGGTCGCAGTCCTGCAAGAAGTTGGCAATGAGAACCTTCGCTACGTTAGTGGTTATGCCATTGCCGTGAACAACAAGGGTGAACGTCGTGAAATCAGCATCAACCATATCTATAACTTAGCCAAGGAGATTGGCAGCAAAATCACTCACGCAGAGTATTGATTTTACATGATGGGGTGCGGCATATACAACGCACATTTGTTTTATTTTCTGCTCGACTTTTATAAAAAAGAAGTCATAGTCATGAGCATGAAACCCACCCAAAAGAACACCATCTCCTACGTCAAGCAGATGCTCGCGAGCAACAAGGTTTGGGCACTCAAGGCGTTGGTTCGCATCTATCAAGAAAACCAGACCGCCGACGAACAGGTGGCGAAGACCACCAGCCACGACAACGGCATTGGCTTCAGCGGTGTGGACGCCATGTTTGCTTCCAGCCTCGCCGAACAATACCTGCGCCGTGGCGACCTGAGCGACAAGCAAATGGGGTTCGTTCACAAAATCATGCCCAAGTATGCTGGGCAGGTCGTGAAGATGAGCGACTCCAACAAACTGACCGCGCTGGTGGCGGCGGTTTGATTTGTTTTACTTTATTCTTGCTTTTTATAAAAAAATAGTCATTATTCTAAGTATGAACTACGAATACGAATTTGATGTTGATGGAGACCTTATCGACGGCGTGGGCTTTGCTCGCGAAGGTTCTGCTCTGCGGGCTTCTACCCGCCGCAATCCTCGCAACCTGCCGTGCCCGACCTGCCAGGAGGAAAATCGCCTGACTCCGCTGGACAAGGCTTGTGGATATCAGTGCGACGAATGTGCTGACCGTGCCGAATATGGGCGCGGTTGGTGATTTGTTTTATTTTCTGCTTGCTTTTTATAAAAAAATAGTCATTATTCTAAGTATGAAATCCACCGAACTAAAGCGCGTAGTTTCCTTTGCAAATCAAGCAGCTTTCAACAAAGGCATCAGCCTTATTCTGGGAGATGTTGCTTATGAGTACAGCGGTTATGTTCATGCCATCAATTTTTACAATGAGCTTCAGTTCAGTATTGCATATCGTCGGTTTGAGAATGCTGGCATGATCAATGGCGATAATTTCACGGTTCATGCTTGATTTTTTATATTTTATTCTTCATTATTTTACCAACATGAATTACAACTATCCTTACCTCGCTGGTTATTTGGAAGGTGCTTTAAAAACGCTTGCAACAGATTATGATTTTCTTGCTCTCAAAGACGGTGAATCTCGTCAAAATTATGTGCAGTCTCGCATCAAAGAAGCATATGAAAGTATGCTCAAAAACCCAAACTAAAAAATAGGTCTTGCTTTTTATAAAAACTCTGCTACAGTAATAAAGTAATCAACAACAACAATATGTCCAATACAACTGCCACTGCCACTGCATCCAAGCGCATCAAGTATAACTTCACGCTCAACTTTCCGAGCAAGCCTTTCACGGTCAAGAGCCTGACATCCACGGGCAATCATCCCAAGTATATCACTGCGTATACGCGAATCCAGAAGGCTCTGGCGGCTGGCACCATCACGGTGGTTGGCGCAAAAACGCCAGTCAAGGCTCGGCGAGGTGCGCGTGAGGTGCTTTACACGCGAGCTGATGCCAAGACTGCTGTGCCGCTGACATCTGCGGTTGAGGCAGTGACCTCTGACCTTTGCTGACTGAACATGGTCCACCAGAAAACGGTGGACCATTCATTTTTCATGACGCAAAAGCAAATCATAAAATCACTCAATTCTGCAACATTGTTGTTTGAGAACAACATAAATGTGGCCGGATTTAAAAAAGTAAAGTCAGCATATCGCGTCATTGATGCGTATTATCATCGTGGGCTGGGCATCGTCGTGAAGCGACCTGCGCTCATCCTAGAACCCCGAACGCCGTCGTTTCTGTGCGTTCCTACGACCAAATTGCAGCGAGGGTGGGTTGTGCAGCCAATTGTGAAGAAAACCCGTTTAAAAGAGGCTGTAGGGGTGCTGGCGAGGCAACTGGCACCATACATTGCCAAGGGTTATGCTCCTGACCTGCACGCTCAAAACGTAGGTTGGTTACGTGAGAATGGAAAAATGGTTCCCAAAATGTTTGATTGGTGATTGACTTTTATAAAAACTCTGCCATTATATCTGTTATGAAATCCAAGAAATCAAACAAACCAAAACTGGTGTGTGTTGTTTGCGGCAAGCCTCGCAAACATAAACTGATTCGTCAATGCAACAAATGCTGCGTTGAATTTGCTGGACTTTGAAATGACCTTCGTGGATCAAGTCGCTAACAAGCGAGAAGTTGTCAAACCTATTCATAAAAAATCGCCTAGTATTTTTTATTGGGTGGCGTCGACGCTTGAAGTGGTGGCGGCGGGAACAATAATTGTAGCTGTGCTTTACGCAACATTACCTTTCAAATTTAAGTAAAATAAATCTTGCTTTTTATAAAAACTCTGACATATTTCTAAACATGAACAAGACCGACAATATTGATGCTCTGAAAAATGATATGCCGCTCACGGATTTTATTCGTGGCGTGAACAAGAAGATCAGTGACTATTGGCAACTCAATAACTTCACGCACAATGATGCTCCCGTCGTCATGGTTGACAGCGTGGGCAAGCGTTATGCCAAACTTGCTAAGTGTGAGCGCGTGCCGCATCGTACTGGTCCGCTCAAAGCCACTAGCGTTTATTGCTTCTATGAAGTAGCCACTGGCGATCTGCTCAAAGGCAATTGGAAGGCTCCTGTTGCCAAGGGCGTGCGCGGCAACGTCAAAGATGCCAACGTGCTGACCAAGTTCACTGAACATGGTCCTGCGTATCTTCGCTAAAAATAAGTCTTGCTTTTTATAAAAAATCATACATTATTATTATTTCAGTAAAACAACAACACAATCACCTATGATGGCTAATCCTCCTAACAACACTATCTTTCAGTATGTTCGCAACCGGCGACGGCAAAAGGTCGGCGTTGTGCTTGCACTCAAGCGCAGCGATAATACGGTTGGCTTTGGTTACAGCCTGTGTGCCACCAACCGAGGCGACAAGTTCAACCCAGAACTGGCGTTGAACATTGCACTTGGTCGTGCCGAAGCGTTTCCGCACTTTGCTGATGAAATTCCAAGTAGCGTAGAAAATGATTGGAGTGAAATTCTGCATCGTTCTGAGCGTTATTTCAAGGACGTTGAGATCGTTTAAATAAATTTCAATGATGGGGTGCGCATATCAACTCACGCACAATTAGCTTTACTTTTTATAAAAACTCTGTCATTGTTCTAATCATGAAAGCATCCATTCTTCCCAACGACATTTCTGTTGTTTACTCATATCGTCCAGATGTTGCTCGCGAATATCTAACCATTGATGTTCCAAATGGTTGGGACGATGTTAAGAAGATCAGCAAAAAGGTCTTGAGTTATGATGGTCGCAAATTCACTTTTACTGCTTGGAACAGCGACACTCTGAAATGTCATTTTGTTCGCAGCTTGGTGGGTGGTATTGAACCTGTCGCAACTTTTGTGAAATAAGTGTTGCTTTTTATAAAAATTCTGTCATTGTTTTAAGTATGAAACTCATCAAGAAACCTGCCAAGAAAATCGTCAAGCCGCTCGTTGGTGATGTTGTTCACCTCGAATTATCTTACAACGATGGTCGTGTTATTGAAAGTTATGTTGTCAAAGCAAGTGTCGTCAAAGTTAATCGTGTCACTTTTGACGCCAAGACTGAAAATGGAAATGTTTATCGCATGAAATTCAACGATCCACAAATCGTTGGATATAAACGTAAAGAACGTGAACAGAATGATGACAGTAACAATGACCGCCCCAGCCTACTTGATCGTTTGATGGACGCTCGCTAAGGTCTTGACATTTATAAAAATTCTGTCATTGTTTTAAATATGAACTCCTCCATCACCTTCACCGAAAAGGGTCTGTTTCTGCTCGCCGTCACTGCTCTGGAGCTTGACAGCACGCCCCAGTATAGCGTTGATTATGACAATATGACAATCAACACGGATGATGTTGATTATCTCGTGGACTTGTTGCATGAGCAAGGCATTGTTGATTTCGGTAGCTCTGCTGATGATAACGAGCCTGACCAGTTTCGCCACGACGGCGAGGCTGATGCTGACGCTCTTGCGTCTGCGGGTATGGGAACCGACGAGGACTATGGTTATTACGGCGGCGGGGAGGACGAGTAACATGTATCTTGTAGGCGACAGATTATCATTTCCTCATAACTGTTCAACAAGCACAGGCACTGTTGCAGTTATTCATGAAAATCAAAATATGTCATTGACATATTGGATTGATGAAGACAATGGTGAAAATGTGCTGCTTTTTGATGATGCTATAAATGTGTCACTCATTGAGCCAGAATTTCTTGACTTTTGATTTTTTCGTTGGGTTCATAAGAAAAGAGGAGGCATAAAAAACCTCCCCTTTTTTCTTGCTTTTTATAAAAACTCTGACATTATTCTAAATATGAACTTCAACACCGCATATCTCCTCGCCAACCAAGTTGCCCGAAAAGAAAAAGTATCAATGATAGTTGTGCTGGAAGGCATTCATCGCGACGAACACGCGCCAGAAGACAGCCACGGCTTTTGCCCAGCAAGCGCAGTGTCTATGCTGTATCGCTTCGGCAAGGTTGTTGCTATGATTCCGGCAGGAGGCACACGGGTATCCGCCGCCAAACTGGATAAATAAAATAAGAGTTGCTTTTAATAAAAATTCTGTCATTGTTTTAAGTATGAACTTCAGCACTCACCAAATAGAAATCCTCAACGCTGTTGGCTACAACTTTCGTTGGAACAAATACACCTCGGAATTTGTTTGCAACAAAAACGCAGAGGTTGGAATTTACAGTCACACTAGCGACAGTTTTGTTGCCAGAATTCTTGGCTGGGATCGTGAGACTGGCAACGAATTTTTTGTTTATCATTATTTCAAGACGTTTCAAGAAATGAAATCATTTCTGACATAATTTTATGAATAATAATTTTACACGAATTTATTCAGCATCTGGCAAGGAAATTTTTCCCAGAGCTGGTCTTTGTTTGAACGCTGGAACCATTGTTCAAAAAAATAGTGGGTTTGTTACATTAATCAAGTCTGCCACAATTCAAGCAAATAAAGTTACTGTGCTTGGAGATGGTCAGGGCAGAGACAAAAAAGAAATCTTTTTCTCACTGGTTGAATCAGTTTGACTTTTATAAAAATTCTGTCATTGTTTTAAGTATGAACCTCACCAAAACAGATTTTCAGAACGACTTGAACAAAGCAACTGTTATGGGTGCAGCCGCTTTTCAGCGTGGCATCTTGTGTTCCTGTGCATCTGATGTTGAGTTTAGTTATTTCATCAAGAAATACAGCACAGCTGATTGGAAATTTACCAAGCAACTGTTGAAGCTCATGGATGCTTGGCAGCGTGGTTATACTGCTGAAAACTTAAAATAAGTCTTGCTTTTAATAAAAAATCATACACTATCTTATTTATGAACTCTAAATCAATTATCACTGGCGTTGAAATCGGCAACATTGTGTTTGAGCT
>SESD01000739.1_pt1 | contig 19592 bp, 17 predicted proteins | sample 3171411 | NCBI WGS metagenome assembly SESD01 (sample SAMN06051880, study PRJNA518727) | freshwater metagenome | biome: subpolar coniferous forest; feature: holomictic lake; material: water; isolation source: holomictic Lake 442, 16.5 m depth | place: Canada: near Kenora, Ontario | collected...
AAGCTAAATGGGGTTGGATAGTCTTAAGTATGGAAGGAAATTGAGCGACAGGTGAAGCAATTACAATAATATGAGATTCTGCAATATCGTTTTCAACGTTATTACTGATGCGATCAATCAGCTTAAGTTTTATTGCGTTATCAAGATTATCTTGATTTCTTCCTACGCCAACAATATGAGATGCAAAAGCTGTTTTTTTTGCAGTAAGTGCAAGAGATCCGCCGATCAGACCGACACCAAAAATAAGAATTTTATTCACTGTATATAATTGATTTATTTGATATTGTTCAATAATTGAATTGTATCATGTTCACTATCAAATGATCGCCATTCGTTATTTACGAAGAGTTCAAATGGCTTAAAGTTAGTTTTGTAATTCATTTTTTTACTCTCTTTAATCCAATAACCAAGATAGACATAATCTAATTTCTTTTCGATGCACCAATTGATAAGCCATAAAATGGAATAAGTACCATAACTAAATGATTTATCTTCCGTATCAAAAAATGTATAAACCGCAGAAATACCATCATTAACTACATCAACAAAACTTACTATTTTTAATTTATCTTGGTCTTTAAATTGAATAAGCCGGCTATCAATATTACTTTGCAATAAAAATTCACTGTACTGATTTACATCATCGTCAGTTGTCTTGTTTTTTTCGTGCCTATTTTTTTGATATTGCAAATAAAGCTGAAAATGTTCTTCATGAAAGGAAAGGGGAAGTATTGAGGGTTGAAGAAATTGATGATTTTTAATAATTCTTTTAAAGGTCTTTGTGGCGCTGAAATATTTCACATTGATACGAATAGGTATACATGCAGTGCAATGCTCACAATAAGGTTTATAAGTAAATTTCCCACTTCTACGAAAACCTTTTTTTATCAAATCATCATAATGTGTTTGGCTAATTAAGTGGTGAGGTGTCGCGACTAAAGATTGAGATATTCGATCTTCGATATAACCACAAGCGTAGCTTGTGGTGACATAAAATTGAATCTTATGGCTAGTAAGTGCGTCAGGGTTGCTCATGTCTTAATATAATTACTGAGTAATTTTACAAATTGATCACGTGGCATTTCTTCGGCACCAAAGTTTAAAAGATGATTTGTTTTCATCTGACAGTCTATCATTTTAATACCTATATTTTTAAGATGCTGAACTGCCAATACAAAAGCTATTTTTGAAGCATCAGTCTCATGATGAAACATAGATTCACCAAAGAAAACCCCATCTAAAATTATTCCGTAAAGGCCTCCTACAAGACTATTGTTAAACCAAACTTCAAAAGAATGAGCCAATTTTAATTGGTGTAATGTCGAATAAGCGCTAATGATTCGTTCATCAATCCACGTGCCATTTTGATTTTTTCTTTTGACTTCACTGCAATATTTAATGACTGTCAGAAAGTCTTTATTTATTGAAAATTCATAGTTATTTTTTTTAATTTTCTTTGATAAAGAAGACGAGATCTTAAGCTTATCGGGAAATAAAACTAGTCTTGGGTTAGGAGACCACCAAAGAACAGGCTCATTTTGATTGAACCAGGGAAAGATCCCTTGTTTGTATGCTTCAATTATTTTCATTGCTTCAAGTGTGTCTGATATAGCAAGAAGGCCGTTAGGTTCAATAAGCGCTTGATCAGCATTCGGAAAAGGATCATGATTATCAAGAACAGCGATAACACCGAAATCAGTTTTTATCCATTGACCCATTTGTGTTTGCAAGGAACGATTAATTTAATTTCAAGATATGAAACGTTTTTTAATACTAGTTATATTACTCTTAAATACTATTCCGATGGTTTGTGCTAATGAACGGGGAATATTCTGGAAATTAAAAGCGCCAAATGGATCAACTCATTATCTATTTGGAACGATGCATACAGATGACAATAGAATTATTACGTTTTTACCTATCGTCAAACAATCACTTAATGCATCAGACCTTCTTGTCGTGGAAATTGCGTCTGATGACCATGCAAAAAATCTTTTTATGAGCAAGCATTCATTAACTTCAGATTTAAATGAAGCAGAGTTAAATCAAATCAAAAAACTTTCTGAATTTCATGTCATGTATTTTGAGAATGTAGTCAGAATGAAACCATGGCTTTTGGCTATTATTTTTGATTCACCTAAGCCTAGCAATGAATTTAATCAAGACTTTCTTCTCATGTCTATGGCATCAGACTTAGATAAGGATGTTACGGGTATTGAATCATCCCAAGAACATTTTGCCATTATGGATTCACTTTCTTTTGACGATCAATTAGTGATGCTCAGGTCCGTTTTAAAAAAAACCGAGAAAGAAAGATTGTCTGATTATAAATTACTTATGAAGGAATATCTTTTAGCTGATTTAGATCGAATACGTAAAACTGATGAAGAGTTAACTGGTAAATTATTACCTCCTGATCTGTGGGCAAAAATGAAAATTCAGCTTATGGATGAAAGAAATAAAAAAATGGTAACAAAAATTAAAGAGCTTTCAAAAGATAAACAATTATTTATTGCAGTAGGCGCTTCGCACTTAGCAGGTCAAGATGGCTTATTAAATCAATTAAGACAATCCGGTTTTAAAATGTCTCCGATGAAAGCCTTTAAATAATATGAAGCGTCAAGTTATTTCATCCCGTGGAAATCAACATTTTAAGCATTTAAAAAAACTGACCGAATCACCTCGATACCGTCTCGAGATGCAGCAAACTATTTTAGATGGCATGCATCTTATTGAGTCTTATGTTGAGCGCTTTGGCTCACCTGATTCTATAGCTTTAATTGAGGGCGGGGATATTGACAAGATTGTTCAATACCTTAACGAAGATACGCAAGTTTTAGAATTTCCAGCAGGACTTTTTTCTGAAATTACCCCTGTTATTTCACCTACAGGCATTCTTGCATCAATTAATATTCCTCATTTAGAAGCGCCAAAAAAACAAAATTGTATTTTGTTGTTAGAAGACATCCAGGATCCAGGAAATTTAGGCAGTATTTTGAGATCTGCGAGCGCTGCTGGTGTCGATTTAGTTTATCTCTCTGATCAATGCGCTGATATTTGGTCACCTAAAGTTTTAAGAGGCGGTCAAGGAGCTCATTTTTATTTGCCATGTATTGAGAAAGCAATTTTTTCGGATGTCACAAAAGCTTTTAAAGGGAAAATTTTTGCAACAGAGTTAATAGGAAAATCTATCTATACACAAGATCTTAAAGGGCCCGTAGCTTTTATTTTTGGAAATGAGGGAAGCGGTCTTCAATTAGAAACGATAAGATTAAGCACTCAATCAATACATATCCCTATGCAAAAAGGGATTGAATCTTTAAATGTTTCTGCTGCAGTGTCTGTATGTTTATATGAAAAATATAGACAAGAAAATCTTAATGCTTAATCAAATCAATTGATTCATTAAATATAACATCCACTTCATCTTCGGAATATTGATAGCACTCATTACAAAAATCGCAATGAATTGTGATAGATGACTGCTCTTCAATGATTGATTCACATTCTTCTTTGCCGATGAGGCGAAGCATATTCTCAACGTTTTTCTTTGAGCAGCTGCATACAAAATCTGGATATGTTGCATCATATAATCGAATAGTTTCTAGAGGGAATAAAGCTTGAAGCATCTCAGGGGTATCTAATAGAGGATCAATTTTATTAAATGATTGAGCTGACTCTGTAACCCTTTCCCAGGTTTTTTTTATTTCATTATTATCCGAAACTGTAGCTAAGGAATTAAATGGAAGTTTTTGAATAAGCAACCCATGGAAAATATGATTCTCAACCTGAATCCATAATTTTGTTTGGATTTGCTCTGATCGTAACATGTAGTTTTCGAGAAGTTCGCTAATTGAATTTCCCTCCATCGGCACAATGCCTTGGTAAGGATTCTTTGCATTTTTTTGCATTAAAGTGATGATGAAATGACCTTCTTTGATAAGTTCAATCGGTTTGATCGATGCAATAGGACCACTCCATTTAACAGTACCCCGTATACCGAGATTTTCATTGCACTCAGCGATTAATAGTTTGAGCGGACCATTCGTTTGAATTTGTAATGTAATTGAACCTTCGAGTTTAAGTGTTGAAGCTAAAAGCACACTTGCTACCATAAGCTCCCCCAGAGCAGTATGTAGATTTTCTGGAAGGTCTTGGTGTTGTGTTGCTTTTTCAATTGCATGATTAAGCTGCACATAATTACCCCGAATATCTGTCGCCTCGAATATAAATCGATGTAATTTGTCTTTAGAATTAGGCATAAGGTTTAATTTAAGAGATTGTGTGAACGTAAGGAGGGATGTGCCAGTTATGTAAATGCTTGCCCAGAAGATAGAGGTTACATTTGATTCGATCGTTGGTTGAGCTGCTCACCATAAATTCATAACATCTTAATATGACAACTTGACCTTTCTCATTTCGCTTTAAAGTAATTTTTTCACAAGCAACGGTTTCATCTAAAAATTGTAGATCAAATTGTTGCGACAAATTTTTGCCAAGCTCGATAGCCAGCTCTCTTTTTGAAATGGTATCAATCCAAAACCAAACAATAATGATTAAAAAAACAAGAAGAATATATTCCAACATAGCATTTCATTCTAAAAACTAATAATTAGTATCTTAAACGTGGTCAGCAAGACTTTAGTGATTATTTTGATGCATTATTTACGTGCAGAAATGCTCTTATGCACATAAATGGTGCTAAAAATAGGATAAATAATTAATTTCAGTGTAAAAAAATTTAGAATCTCTATATTTTGAGCATTTATATATAAAATTAAACTTTATTTATTAGTGAAGATAGGAAATTTCCATCATGGATAACTTAATTGGTGCAAATGATGTTTTATTTGTTTTATTAGGCGCAATTATGGTGCTTGCTATGCATGCAGGCTTTGCATTTTTAGAGGTAGGTACTGTTCGCCATAAAAATCAAGTCAATGCACTTGTTAAAATCCTTGTTGATTTTTCGGTTTCAACGCTTGCTTACTTTTTTATAGGTTATGGCATTGCTTATGGTGTCAGTTTTTTTTCGCCAGCAGAAACATTATCAGCTAAAAATGGTTATGAATTAGTAAAGTTTTTCTTCTTACTCACTTTTGCTGCAGCTATTCCAGCTATCATTTCAGGAGGTATTGCTGAAAGAGCTAAATTTAATGCTCAGCTTGCTGCGACTTTTGCTTTGGTAGGTTTTGTCTATCCATTCTTTGAGGGTATTGCTTGGAATAATCATTTAGGCTTCCAATCTTTACTTGAAAGTCATTATGGATTTAAATTTCACGATTTTGCAGGTTCAGTGGTTGTGCATGCTATGGGCGGGTGGATTGCTTTAGCAGCCGTATTACTTCTTGGTGCTAGACACGGAAGATATGGCAAAGATGGAAGACTTCACGCTTATCCCCCTTCAAATATCCCTTTTTTAGCTTTAGGTGCTTGGATTTTAACGGTAGGGTGGTTTGGCTTTAACGTAATGTCTGCTCAGACAGCTAATGGTATTTCAGGCTTGGTTGCATTAAATTCTTTAATGGCTTTAGTTGGGGGCACAATTGCAGCTCTTATTGTAGGAAAAAATGATCCTGGTTTTATTCATAATGGACCACTTGCAGGCCTTGTAGCTGTGTGTGCTGGCTCAGATATTTTTCATCCGATTGGCGCGCTCATTACAGGATTGGTAGCTGGAATTCTTTTTGTGTGGGCTTTTACGCTAACACAAAATCGTTTAAAAATTGATGATGTGTTGGGTGTATGGCCTCTTCATGGACTTTGCGGTGCCTGGGGCGGTATTGCAGCTGGTATTTTTGGATCAACTTATTTTGGTGGTATGGGTGGCGTTAGTTTGATGTCTCAAATCATGGGGACTTTATTGGGCGTGGTGATAGCGCTTACTGGTGGATTTATTGTTTATGGATTTCTTAAATACTTCTTCGGTATTCGTTTGACGCAGGAAGAGGAATTTAATGGTGCTGATTTATCCATTCATAAGATCGCAGCAAATACAGAAGATTAATATCATCCTATAAAAGTATCGTTCGACGGCCATGTTAAAATTTAGCATGGCTAAATTTCATATCATTATCCCAGCAGCAGGATCTGGTTCCAGAATGGAGCTAGATAAGCCTAAGCAATACCTTGTGCTTCATAAACAAACATTCGTTGAAAGAGTCGCTAGGGTCTTTGAAAATATTTCATTTATAGATTCGATTCATATTGCGCTTCATCCAGAAGATAGCGTCTGGAAAACATTAAATCTTTCTTTTTCGTCTAAGGTTCATATTCATTATTGCGGGGGAGCTTCGAGAAGTGAAACTGTTTCTAATGCCCTAGAAAGTTTAAAAGAGCAGGTTGGTGAGCAAGACTGGATATTAGTTCATGATGCAGCGCGACCAGGCATTCAAGAAAAGGATGTAATTCACTTAATTGAGACATTAAAAGATGATCCCGTTGGAGGCTTGCTTGCATATCCCATCGCCGACACGATAAAGAAATCTGACAAAGAAGATAGAGTCATTGAATCCCCTGCAAGAGATCATTTATGGCAAGCGCAAACACCACAAATGTATAGGTATAAAATGCTAATTGACGCGCTCAGTTCATTTGATGGCATCCCAACAGATGAATCTCAAGCAATTGAACGATTAGGAATGAAGCCAAAATTAATTAAAGGCAATTTTACAAATTTCAAAGTCACTTACCAAGAAGACCTTAAGACTCTTGAGCATTTAATAACTGAATAGGTATTTATTATGATAAAAGTTGGGCAGGGCTTTGATGTTCATCAATTGGTAAGCGGAAGAAAATGCATTATTGGTGGCGTTGAGATTCCTTTCGATAAGGGACTAGATGGCCATTCAGATGCCGACGTTCTTTTGCATGCAATTTCTGATGCCCTTCTTGGCGCCGCTGGATTGGGTGACATAGGTAAGCATTTTCCAAATACAGATCCATCTATTAAAAATATAGATTCAAGAAATATTTTAAAGAAAGTAGTTTTGTTACTTCATGAAAAAAAATATTCAATCATTAATATTGATGCCACAGTAATTTGTGAATTACCTAAATTGACTCCATATATTGATCGTATGAAAAATAATATTGCATCAGATTGTAATATTGAAATTAACGCAGTGAATATTAAAGCCACAACAACTGAAACTTTAGGCTTCACAGGAAGAGGCGAAGGTATCGCAGCTCAAGCTATTTGTTTAGTAGAATCTAATTAGGTTCTTTATATGTTTAAGCGCTTTGAAAAACTTCTCAATCCTTTCCCTGAATATTTTTTAACGACACCTCCCAAAACTTTATTGTCATTTGTATGGTCATGCACTAAAAATCTTCGGTGGCTCATTTTAGGTATGGCTTTGTTAACAGCCTTGATAGGTAGTTTCGAAGCTATTTTATTTTCATACATGGGTTCTCTGGTCGACTTATTAAATCAATCAAGTGCAGAAGATTTTTGGTCTAAGCATGCATCTATACTGATATCAGCGTCAGCGGTTCTGATTTTAAGTACATTTCTAGTTGTATTCCAAACGTTAATTAAACATCAATCTCTAGCAGGCGCATTTCCTATGCGCATGCGCTGGAATTTTCACAGATTACTTCTTAATCAGAGCATGAATTTTTACCACAATGAATTTGCAGGCAGAGTCGCTGCAAAAGTGATGCAAACAGCACTTGCGGTTAGAGATTTATGGTTCATTTTGGCTGACATATTGGTATACGTCATTATTTATTTCTTAACCATGATTTTTGTTATAGGTAAATTTAATTTAATTCTCATGCTTCCATTTATCAGCTGGGTTTTGTTTTATATTATTGCTCTAATTTATTTTGTACCTCGTTTAAGTAAGTCATCTAGAAATCAAGCTGATGCGAGAGCCCTTATGACAGGACGAATTACAGATGCCTATACAAATATAAGCACCATTAAACTTTTTTCTCACGCAGGACGTGAAGCAAATTTCGCTAAGGTTGCTATGAAAGAATTTTTAGGCACTGTAAATATGCAAATGCGTTTAGTTAGCTGGATTGAAATTATTAATCATTTGCTAAGTATGCTACTTGTAATAGGTACAAGTGTTGTTGCTATATGGCTTTGGTCAAAGAGTGAAATTATGGTTGGGGTGGTCGCAACTGCAACAGCCATGGCTTTGAGGTTAAATGGCATTTCGCATTGGGTTATGTGGGAAATGACTTCCTTGTACGAGCAAATCGGAACGCTTCAAGATGGCCTTAATACACTTTCAATACATCAAGAAATTAAAGACATCAAAAATGCTAAAGACCTCAATATCAAAAAAGCTTCAGTTTCATTTCAAAATATAATTTTTAATTACCCTAATCAAAAAAAATCAGTTATCCATAATTTTTCATTAAACATTAAGCCAGGTGAAAAAGTAGGTTTAGTGGGCAGATCTGGATCGGGAAAATCTACACTGGTAAATCTCTTATTGAGATTTTATGATCTCAAATCAGGTTTAATTACTATTGATAATCAAGATATTTCCAAAGTAAACCAAAATAGCTTGAGAGAAAAGATTGGTATGGTTACGCAAGATACCTCTTTGCTTCATCGCTCAGTGAAAGACAATATTGTTTATGGAAGACCTAGTGCAACTCGGAATGAAATGATTAATGCTGCAAAAAGAGCGAAGGCTCATGATTTCATCATGCAGTTAGAGGATAATCTTTCTAGAAAAGGGTATGAAGCGCATGTAGGTGAAAGAGGAGTTAAATTATCAGGCGGCCAAAGACAGCGCATTTCAATTGCAAGGGTGATGTTGAAAGATGCACCTATCTTATTATTAGATGAGGCAACGAGTGCGCTTGATTCAGAAATTGAAGTTGTGATTCAACAAAGTCTTTATCAATTAATGGAAGGTAAGACAGTGATTGCTATTGCACATCGCCTTTCAACAATTGCTGCAATGGATAGGCTTATCGTGATTGATAAAGGTAAGATTATAGAAGAGGGGTCTCATAATGAGCTTATTAGAAAGAAGGGGTTATATGCGAGGCTCTGGAAACACCAAAGCGGAGGCTTTTTGGGCGAAGCTTAATGCGCGCTTAATAATACGACAACAGCCCCACTTCCACCGTCATGCACTCGAGCTTGTGCATATGCAATAACTTCTTCTTTTTGTGCTAACCAATGTTTTAATTTATTTTTTAGAATGGGCTCTTTATTCTTGGAATTGAAACCTTTGCCATGAACAATTCGAACACAGCGAACATTATTTTTTTTACATTCAGCTATAAATTGAATGACATAAGCTTTTGCTTCATCAGAAATCATGCCATGGAGATCAATGGATTTCTGTACAACCCAATAACCTTTTCTTAATTTTTTTAAGATATCTGGTGAATGTCCTTGTTTCACATAAAAAAGTTCTTCGCCGTTTTCAATATCATGAAGTGGTTCATAGTGGTCACTGATTGAATCAATCAAAGCTTGTTTTTCATCTCTTATGAAATTGAGAGGTACAGGCTTTGGTTTTTTTTGTGGCGCTTTATACTCTTTCTTTTTAGGGCTAATTTTTAATGGGTTAGCACCTTTAATTGCTTCTCTAAATAGATCAACCTCATCTTTATCATTTTCGTTTGCAGCCATGACATTATTTCGTGAGAAATCTTTCCGCATCAAGCGCTGCCATACAGCCACTCCCTGCACTTGTGACGGCTTGACGGTAAATATGGTCTTGAACATCACCTGCTGCAAAGACACCAGCAATTGAGGTGGCTGTAAAATTTCCATTTCGTCCGGCGTTCGTTATGATGTAGCCATTTTCCATATCTAATTGTCCTTCAAAGATAGAGGTGTTTGGCTGATGGCCAATGGCAATGAAAATACCTTTTAGCGATATCGTCTGACTTACTTTTGTATTAACATCTTTGATTTTGATCCCAGTGACGCCTGATGCATCTCCCAGAACTTCTTCCAAAACTTTAAATGTTTCAATTACAATTTTTCCCTCTTTAACGCGATCATGAATTTTATCCATTTGGATAGCTTCAGCTTTGAACTTATCTCGCCTGTGAATCAATGTCACTTTATTTGCAATATTTGATAGATAAAGTGCTTCTTCAATAGCAGTATTGCCACCACCCACAACTGCGACTTCTTGATTTTTATAAAAGAATCCGTCACATGTTGCACATGCTGAAACACCTTTGCCTAGAAATGCAGTTTCACTCTCTAAGCCCAGATACTTTGCTGAAGCGCCTGTTGAAATAATAAGGGCATCACAGGTATATTCTGCAGAGTCACCAATAAGACGAATCGGGTTTTCTTTAAGGTGTGTTGTATGGATATGATCAAAAACAATCTCAGTATTAAAGCGTTTTGCATGTTTTTCAAAGCGCTCCATAAGCTCAGGACCCATAACACCGTCAGGATCCGCTGGCCAATTATCGACATCTGTCGTAGTCATCAACTGACCACCTTGAGCAATACCCGTAATAAGCATAGGATTAAGATTAGCCCGTGCTGCGTATACTGCGGCTGAATAGCCTGCTGGACCAGAGCCTAAGATGATAAGTCGGGCATGTTTTGCCATAAAGAATTCCTGAAAAGTGTATGAAGTTACAAACGATCAATTTTAGTTTTCATCGCATGATTAAGCAAACCTATTTTTGACTGTAAGTGCTTTTTTTGAGTCCTTTTTCATCATTTTTTGGCACCTCGAACTGATATAATTGGTGAAACATTCCGAGTGCTTATTACCTTGTTTTTTAAAAAAAAATCAGAATCTGTAAAAGCTAGCCAAGCCCCAAAAGACAATAAACTTAATGGGATTAAAAATAAACTAACACGCGAAGCTTGGTGGCTCAGTTTAATTTTTATTGGCCTTTATTTAACGATCATACTTGCTACTTATTCGACTCAAGACCCTTCATGGTCCCATAGTGTAAGTGGTGCTAATGAAATTCATAATGCGGGGGGCATTGTAGGGTCTTATCTATCCGATCTTTTACTTTATATTTTTGGCTTATCAAGCTGGTGGTTAAGTTTCTTATGCTTTTTTAGTATTTGGCTTCTTTACCCTCAATACAATAAAGATTTAAAAGGCTACCGATCTTTTCTGCTTTTTAATTATTTTGGTTTCATCCTCTTAATCTCTACTTCAGCCGCCTTTGAGTCGGGTCATTTATTTGATTTACCTGCACAGTTTCCACTCTCACAAGGAGGCTTACTTGGGAAATTATTTGATCATTTACTACGCGCATCTTTAGGTTACGTGGGCTCAACTATTTTCTTAATTACGTCGATAGCGATTGGATTTAGTTTATTTACAGGGTGGTCATGGCTCAGAATTTCTGAACATTTTGGCCACTTTACATATGCTTTATTTCAAAGAGCTCAATATCGATACAGGGATTGGCAAGATCGTAAGCATGGAAGAATTATTGAACAGCAAAGATTGGAGCTATTAGAAACTGAACGAAAGAAATCTGAAAATAGATCTCCAGTTAATATTGAATCCCCAGACGTTGAAATTAAAAAAAGTGAACGCGTTCAAAAAGAAAAACAAATTCCATTATTCAGTTTCAGTGATAATTTATTGCCGCCACTTCATCTTTTAGATCAGCCATCAAATCAAGTAGAGCCTCAGTCCGCAGAGACGATTGAGTTTATTTCTAGATTGATTGAAAAGAAATTAATGGACTTCGGTATTGAGGCTAAGGTTTTATCAGCACAACCTGGACCTGTTATTACACGTTATGAATTCGAGCCAGCACCTGGTGTAAAAGGCAGTCAGGTGACTAATTTATCAAAAGATTTAGCTCGCGCGCTCTCAGTCGTAAGCGTCCGTGTCGTTGAAACAATTCCAGGTAAAACATGTATGGGCTTAGAAATACCGAATCCCAAAAGACAAATTGTTTACTTATCTGAAATTATGAGTTCTCAAATCTTCGCTGACACAAGCGCCTCCCTAACTATTGCTTTAGGAAAAGATATCTCGGGCAGGCCTGAAGTTGCTGATTTATCTAAAATGCCACATGTATTGATTGCAGGTACTACAGGCTCAGGAAAATCAGTTGCGATTAATGCATTAATTTTAAGTTTACTTTATAAATCAAATTCCGAAAAAGTGAGGATGATTTTTATTGATCCTAAAATGCTTGAGCTATCTGTGTATGAAGGTATACCTCACCTATTAGCGCCAGTTGTCACTGACATGCGTCAAGCAGCTAATGCTTTAAATTGGTGTGTTGCGGAAATGGAAAGACGTTATAAATTGATGTCAATGTTAGGCGTAAGAAATTTAGCCGGATACAATCAAAAAATTAAGGACAGCATTAAAGATGGATCACCTCTTGCTGATCCTGTTAATCCAGAAAATACCGAGCCATTGTCTGAAATGCCTCTTATTGTGATTGTGATTGATGAGCTGGCTGATTTAATGATGGTGGTTGGCAAGAAAATAGAAGAGCTTATTGCTCGACTTGCTCAAAAAGCTCGAGCTTCTGGTATTCATTTAGTATTAGCTACACAAAGACCATCGGTAGATGTGATTACAGGTCTTATTAAAGCTAACATTCCTACGAGAATTGCATTTCAAGTTTCTAGCAAAATTGATTCTCGAACAATTTTAGATCAAATGGGTGCTGAGACACTTCTTGGACAAGGTGACATGTTATATCAACCCACAGGGTCAGGTTATCCGCAAAGAATTCATGGTGCATTTGTTTCAGACCAAGAAGTCCATAAGGTTGTGAATTATCTTAAATCACATGGCGAGCCAAAATATATTGAGGGTATTTTGACGAATGAAACCTCAGAGAGTGGCGATTATGGCGACTCCTCTTCTAATTTTGCGGGGGAAAAAGACCCGCTTTATGATGAAGCTGTGGAGCTAGTTCTAAGAACAAGAAAGCCATCCATCTCCTCCGTGCAAAGACATTTAAGAATAGGCTATAACCGTGCCGCTAGAATTATTGAAGATATGGAAAGAGCTGGACTAGTTTCAGCTATGCAAAGCAATGGCAATAGAGACATATTAGCGCCAAACCAAAATGAATAAACTGTTCGCTGCCTTTTTAATTCTCTCATTCAATGTATTTGCGGATGGCGTTTCAGATCTTAATGCGTTTGCAAATAATATCTCAAGTATGTCTTCTGAATTTAGTCAGGTGGTATTAGATAAAAAAGGCTTAAAACTTCAAGACGTTCAAGGCGTCATGCTCTTTAAAAGGCCTAATAAGTTTCGCTGGGATTATTTAAAGCCTTATCAAAATCAAATTATTAGCGATGGTGACCGTCTCTATATGTTCGATCAAGATCTAAGACAGGTATCTATCAATCCAATTGCTAAAGTAGCTGGATCAACACCACTTTTAATTATTGCGGGTAAGAATATTGAAAAATATTTCACACTCAAAAATATAGATGACCAATCTAACAATGAAGAGAGTCAAAATATTAAATGGGTTGAAGCAATACCGAAAGAGGAGGGCGCTGGATTTAGTAAAGTCATTTTAGGCTTAAGTAGTAATAAATTATTGGTAATGAAAATTGTGGATGCATTTGAACATACAACAACCATTAGTTTTAAAAACGCAAAATACAACATTAGCTTAGTTGATAATGATTTTTTATTTAAATTACCAGATGGCGTTGATGTTGTGCAATCAGGCGCACCGCTTAATGCAGCAGCTTCATCAAGTAGCAATAAAAACCAAGATTCAGAAATCCTAACTTTCATCAATGATTGGTTAAGCGCTTGGTCATCTAAAGATGCCGATCTTTATTTAAGTAAATATGCGCAAGACTTTAAAGTTCCCAATGGGGATTCATTTTCCTCTTGGCAAAATTCAAGAAAACAAAAAATTGCTTCGCAAGTAAAAATTACGATAGAAATTGAAGAGGCGAAAGTCATTATGAAAAATGAAAATTCAGCTCGTATACAATTTAAGCAAAAATATACTTCAGATAAATTTACAGAGATTTCTAATAAATCTTTGATGATTAAGAAGGTCGATGGCAAATGGTTAATTCAAGAAGAGATTTTAGGTAAATAATTTTTATGAATCAGATGTTTGAACCTAATCAATCTCAATTGCCTTTAGCTGAATATTTAAGGCCTAGATCTGTCAGCGAAATTGCAGGACAAAAACATATTCTAGGCGAAGGTAAGTCTTTACGCGTTGCCATTGAGTCTGGGAATTTACCATCAATGATTTTGTGGGGGCCCCCAGGAGTTGGTAAGACCACCATTGCTCGTGTGATCGCAAATTCTATCGATGCGGAATTTATTTCTGTGTCCGCAGTTCTTTCTGGGGTTAAAGATATCCGTGAGGCAATAGAACAGGCTCAACTCAATCTGCAGCAATTTAATAAAAAGACAATTTTATTTGTTGATGAAGTTCATCGTTTCAATAAAAGCCAGCAAGATGCTTTTTTGCCACATGTTGAATCGGGGTTGATTACTTTTATTGGCGCCACTACTGAAAATCCTTCTTTTGAAGTTAATTCAGCGCTATTAAGTAGATCTCAAGTCTATGTTTTGAAAATGCTTGATGATGAAGACCTCTTACTTATATATGAAAAGGCTAAAAATCATATTGCGCCAACTATTGATGTTGATGAAGAGGCTAAACAAGAAATTATTTCTCATATCAATGGGGATGCTAGAAGACTTCTCAATTTCTTAGAATTACTATTTAATACAGCCGTTTCCTTAAAAGCTAAAAAAATTGATCAAGATTTCTTAAAAAAAACTATTACTAGCAAAGTAAGACGGTTTGATAAGGGAGGAGATCAATTTTATGATCAAATTTCAGCGTTGCATAAATCCGTTAGAGGATCTGATCCCAATGCTGCACTATATTGGTTGCATCGAATGCTAGATGGCGGCGCTGATCCTCTTTATTTGGCGAGAAGGATAGTGCGTATTGCTATTGAGGATATAGGATTGGCTGATCCAAAAGCCCAAACTATGGCCCTAGAAGCTTACCAAATATATGAGCGTCTTGGCTCGCCGGAAGGAGAATTGGCTCTTTCAAATGCAGTCTTATATTTGTCGATTGCAGCTAAAAGCAATGCGGCATATATGGCTTTTAATGATGTAAAGGCATTTGTAAGCGAAGGAGATAATAGTGATGTTCCTGTGCACCTAAGAAACGCTCCAACTAAACTTATGAAAGAATTAGATTATGGGAAAAATTATCGCTATGCTCATAACGAACCTGAAGGGTATGCCGCAGGTGAAAAATATTTTCCTGATAATTTAGATCCAATTGAATTTTATAAGCCTACAACACGAGGATTAGAGAGTAAAATTCTCGAAAAAATGAATTATTTAAAATCTCAGGATAAGCAAAAGAAATAGGTTATTTATGATTGACATCCAATTATTAAGAAGCGATATAGAGACCACTAAAGAAAAGCTTGCTAGCCGGGGTTTTGACCTCGATGCTTCTTTTTTTCAATCGCTCGAAAATACAAGAAAAGCGCTTCAAGTTAAGACTCAGGACCTTCAAGAGAAAAGAAATTCTATCTCTAAAGAGATCGGTATCGCGAAGTCTAAAAATGAGAATACTGATGCACTTATGGCAAATGTTAATGCTATTTCAGATGATTTGAAAATGGGCGAATCTGAATTGGCTGAATTACAAGAAAAGATTAATCAATTTATGCTTAATATTCCAAATATTCCGCATGAATCTGTCCCTGTAGGTAAATCTGAAGCCGATAACAAAATTGTGAAGGTCGCTGGGGAGCCAAGAAAGTTTAATTTTAAAATTAAAGACCATGTCGACGTAGGCGCAAAACATGGGCTTAATTTTGATCTAGGCGCTAAGCTCGCTGGCGCTCGTTTCGTTGTCATGGAAGGAAAAATTGCGAAATTACATCGTGCCATTGCGCAATATATGCTCGATACTCAAACAGATAAGCACGGATATAAAGAATGTTATACCCCGTATTTAGTGAATGGCGAGACATTAATTGGCACAGGACAACTTCCTAAATTTGAAGCTGATCTTTTCAGTCTCGCACACAATGAAAGTAAGCTTTATTTAATTCCAACTTCTGAAGTGACTCTGACAAATTTTGTTCGAGATGAAGTTGTTAAGCATTCTGATTTACCTATTAAATTAACTGCACATACACCTTGCTTTAGATCTGAGGCTGGATCTTACGGAAAAGATACAAGAGGTATGATTAGACAGCATCAATTTGATAAGGTTGAAATGGTACAAATCGTCCATCCTGATAAAAGTTACGCTGCATTAGATGAAATGGTTTCGCACGCTGAATTTATCCTTACTTCATTAGACCTTCCTTACAGAGTATTATCTTTATGTTCAGGTGACATGGGATTTGGCGCTGCAAAAACTTTTGATCTAGAAGTATGGCTACCATCCCAAGATACATATCGAGAAATCTCATCTATTTCAAATTGTGAGTCTTTCCAAGCGAGACGCTTAAAAGCAAGATTTAAAAGTGAAGATGGAAAGAATTTATTTGTACATACCCTAAATGGTTCTGGACTAGCGGTTGGTAGAACTTTAGTTGCAATTATTGAAAATTATCAGAATGAAGATGGCAGTATTACGATTCCTAAGGCTTTAGTTAGCTATATGGGTGGCGCTGAAAAGATTTAGTTTTTCCAAATCTCACGTATTTTTCCATTGTTACTAATTAAGGCACCATGAGCTAGATTGTAAAAAATACCATGCTCTACTATGCCAGGTGTTTGTGAGAGAAAAGCATTTAATTTTTCAGCATCCTTTTCAGTGTAATTAAAATCGAGCACAAAATTTCCACACGAAGTAATTGCGTAACCATCTTTAGCTGCATTGATTCTAATATCGCCTGTACCTTTCTTTATTAAAACATTTTTAATAAGGTCCCATGCAAACGGATGTACTTCGGAAGGAATTGGAAAGTTATCGCCAATATTTTTAACAATTTTGGATTCATCCGCTATAACAATAAATTTTTTTGCAGAGCGTGCAAGTAATTTTTCTCTAACAAGATCATAACCTCGCCCTTTGAGTAAAGTAAGATCTGACGTAATTTCATCTGCACCATCTACATAAAGATCTATTTCTTTAATTTGTTCCATAGCTAAGAGGGGAAGCCCAGCTTCTTTGGCTTTAATCATACTCACGACAGAGCTCGACACTGCGCGAACGTTTAGTTTTTCCTCTTTATTACGTTTCGCTAAAGCATCAATAAAATAATTAGCTGTTGATCCTGTGCCTAAGCCTACGATCATATTTTCACTAACATATTGTAAGGCTTGGTGCGCGACTAATTCTTTATCGTTCATGTCATTCCCTCTCAATGAATACAAGCTTTAAAGCTTATAATATTGGTAATTATTTATACATGCAATATATGCCACAACAAGAAAATAATCAAAGCAAAGTATCTCTATCCTCAATCGAAATCGATGGTTCAGATAGTCACTCGCTCGTTCAATATATTCAAAGCGAAATTGTTACCCATAAAAAATCCTTAGCTATCTTTACCGAGACTGCTTTTGAAGCAAGACGCCTTATGGAAGAAATGCTTTGGTTTAGCCCAGATTTAAAAATTAATTTGTTACCTGACTGGGAGACCTTACCATACGATCATTTTTCACCTCACCCAGATCTTATTTCCGAGCGACTTCTTACGCTCTATCAGGTCACTCAAAAAAGTTTTGATGTTGTCATTATTCCTGTAACTACTGCACTTCACTTACTGCCGCCAAAGAGCTATATACAACAATTTAGTTTCCATTTTGCTAAAGGGCAAAAAGTTGATATTGAAGGCTTTAAAAATCAACTCACTTTGAATGGTTACATGAATGTTGTTCGTGTCATGGCTCCGGGAGAATTTTCGGTAAGAGGAAGCTTGATTGATCTTTTCCCCATGGGAAGCATTATTCCTTATCGCTTAGATTTCTTCGATGATGAGATTGATTCTATTCGCACGTTTGATGTTGACTCTCAAAGAACACTTTACCCAGTCAATGAAATTAAGTTACTTCCTGCACGTGAGTGCCCGTTAGATGAGAAATCGATCAGTACATTTAGACAAAACTACCGAGAGCGCTTTGAAGGAGATCCTTCACGATCCTCTATCTATAAAGATATAAGTAAAGGTATACCCATCGGCGGTATTGAATGGTATATGCCTTTATTTTTTGATGAGATGAGCGATATTTTTAGCTATTTTTCCGACAATACTATCATTTATAAGCATGGCGATTTGGATCACGCATGTAATCACTTTTGGCGTGAGACTGAAAAGCGCTTTCGTTTATTTGCTTACGATGCGGAGCGGCCAATCCTAGAGCCACAGAATCTTCTAATCAAACCAGATCAATTTTTTAAATCGATTAATACGTACAAAAAATTTGAATTAAAACGTCAGGAACATACTGAAAAAATCCCAGACATATCTATTGATCGTAAAAATACTCAACCCCTAGCTAAGCTTCAACAATTTATTGCAGAAAATTCTAAAAGATTTTTTATCCTAACTGATAGTTTAGGTAGGCGAGAAACTGTTTCTGAGCTTCTAAAATTAGGCGGTATTAAGTTTAAATCGACAGATGATTGGATATCAGCAGCAGATGCTGATGATCATGTCATATTAACTGTGAGTCCATTGCATCAAGGGTATATTTCATCTAAGTATATTGTGATAACAGAATCCGAACTTTATGTGAATACAGTTCGACAGACGAGACGTCGTCATCGGGATAAAAATTTCTCGACCGATGCGATGATTCGAGATTTGTCAGAGTTAAAAGATGGTGATCCTATTGTTCATGAGCAATACGGAGTTGGAAGATTCAAAGGCTTATTTAATTTAGACTTTGGCGAAGGGGAAAGTGAATTTTTACTTTTAGAATATTTTGGCGACGACAAGCTTTATGTCCCTGTATCAAATTTAGATCTTATCTCACGCTATTCTGGCGGCCCAGCTGAGACTGCGCCATTACATAAATTAGGATCAGATCAATGGGATAAGGCTAAGAAAAAAGCACTTAAACAAATACACGATACTGCAGCAGACCTTCTAAATATATATTCCCAGCGCTCCGTAAAAAAAGGCTACGCTTTTAAGATTAGCCTTCAAGATTACGAAAGATTTACAGATGGTTTTCCATTTGAAGAAACGGACGATCAATTAGCAGCTATTAATGCCGTAATTCTGGACATGGAATCTGCTAAACCGATGGATCGTCTTATTTGTGGTGATGTTGGTTTTGGTAAAACAGAAGTGGCATTAAGGGCAGCATTTATTGCAGCTAATGATGGTAAGCAAGTAGCAATATTAGTACCTACTACACTTTTAGCTGAGCAACATTACAATAATTTTATGGATCGTTTTTCTGATTCTCCTATCAAAATTGCAGAAATTTCTCGCTTCAAATCAAAAAAAGAACAAGCTGAATCTCTGGTGAAGTTAGCTAATGGTGAAATTGATATCATTATTGGTACACATAGACTTATTCAAAATGATATTAAGTTTAAAAATTTAGGATTGATTGTTATTGATGAAGAGCATCGTTTTGGCGTTCGGCAGAAAGAATTGCTTAAGTCGATGCGTGCAGAAGTAGATGTTTTAACACTCACAGCAACACCAA